>Ga0209386_1000007_pt1 | contig 142896 bp, 129 predicted proteins | sample NGEPertwo_FD_184510 | JGI IMG/M metagenome (GOLD analysis project Ga0209386, IMG submission 184510) | Arctic peat soil microbial communities from the Barrow Environmental Observatory site, Barrow, Alaska, USA - NGEE Permafrost154B-two... | ecosystem: Environmental > Terrestrial > Soil >...
TAATCCCGTCTTTTGTGTTTGCATAAGTCTTTGAGTTTTATTGATTAAGTAGATAATCAAAAATAATACTCTTTGGACTTATGCTACTCTATTAAAAACGCATATTACAAACATAGGGACTCGTTTGCAACGAGGGGTGAATAGTTTTGAGTTTACAACTCATTTTTGCATTCATTATAAAACAGTTTGAACATTGACTAATCCTTTTTCTCCCGAATAATCACGTGCCGGGCTATCCATTTTTTAGGAGTAAGATATGAAATTTGACAATCCCTACAAAAGAACCGTTAAACCAAAATCCATTACAAAACAACAAACACCCCAAACCTGCACATTCGATTTGGGACTTCTCTGTTATTGCGTTACAAACGCAAAACCATAAACCCCTCGTTTCCTCTATCGCTCAAACGAGGGGCAGTTCCGGCTTTGTAGAGTTATTTCCCATTTCACAACTTTTAAATCATTATCATATATGTAGTTCATTTTCAGCAAGTAACAAAACACTAGTGTCAGGTACGCATTATTGTGATGACCCATAAATACTACATTTGAATGTGTGAATTTTGCAATAGATTTAAAGAAATGTGTAACACTTTCCAAAGCATAAGTCCACACCTTTGGTCTATAATAATTTTACTATTTACTGAAAATTAAAACATGAAAACAACAGAAAGAAAAGAAGTTACAACCTTCATCTTTAAAAGGATGATGTATGTAACAATGATTGGGTTAATGATGATACAGTTTTCATCCTGTACTAAAGATAAAGATAAGAGTTCAGAAAAAGCATCGCTTTCGGTTCAGCTGACAGATGCCCCGGCAAATTATGATGCTGTAATGATTGATGTTCAGGGTGTGGAAATAAAAGGAGATATTGAAAGTGCAGTAATGCTTAACACCGCTGCTGGTATGTATAATCTTCTTGATTATGCAAATGGTGTAAATACTCTGATTGCAACAGGCGATTTAGAACCTGGAACTATTTCACAAATCAGGTTAATTCTGGGTACCAATAATTTCGTAACGGTGGATGGTGTTGATTATCCGCTAAGCACACCAAGTGCCATGCAATCGGGTTTAAAACTGCAGATTCATCAAGTTTTTGAGGCAGGGGTAGCCTACAATATCCTACTTGATTTTGATGCAAGTCAATCAATTGTGCTGAAGGGAAATAATGAATATCAGTTAAAACCTGTAATCCGTAATATTGATGTAACAATGTCAGGCTCGATACGTGGCAGCATTACTCCGGCAGGTACAATTGCGACTGTAACAGCATCATCGGATGGAATAACCTTTTATTCTTCAATAACCAATGAAGACGGAAATTTCCTGATAGCAGGATTGCCTGAAGGTATCTATGACATTACCATTACCCCTGTACTTCCATTGTTGCCTGTTATCGTAACTGGTCAGGAAGTAGAACTGGGAATTACGACTGAACTGGGAATTACAACAATAATCTAAGTTTAAGTTTATAAATTTCGGAATAGAGGCTGGCTCAATAGAGTTCAGCCTCTTCTGTTTTATAAACTATAATCCTTATAATGTGTGAATTTTGCAACACAAAGCTAAAGTTGTGTAACACATTCGATTCGAATGTTGACGCGGCTGGTGCTGATTTGCAATCAGCACCTGTTGGCTGCGGATCTGCGATCCGCTTTACACCATCATCATTTCAACCAAGCCTTTTTCTCCGGCATAATCCCTCGCTGAACTGTAAAGATAATCTTCCGGTCGTCCAACCAATTCCGCTTTTACCGGATTATTATGAATGTAATTCATTTTTTCATCCAGAAAAGCGGTTGTGTGAATTTCCTGAGCATCGTTACCATCCTGCCAAACCTTGAAATACTTGATCTTCTTGTTATTCTTACCAGCGTACCAAAACAAATTCAACATCCCAGCCTGTCCGGCTGGCAGGCAGTCTCGTCTGCTTTCGCGGGTTTCTTTAATTGCTTCAATGAGCGCTTTACTTGTGAACTTTTTAAAATCACGGAGAATATCAGATAAATTACCATCTTCACTTGCACAGGCTATCAGGTGCAAATGATTACTCATCAAACACCAACAATAGACCTCCATTCCTTTGTTCGCAATGCAATAATTCAATGAATCAACAATGATGTGTTTGTAAACTGGTCGCGAAAATACATCAATCCATTCCTCGATTGTTAGAGTAATATAGTAAGCGTACCCAGCTGATATTTTATTGTTGATTCCCATTAGGCCTAAAATTAGGGAATTTTTGTATTCGATGTGGTCTGACTGGATTATAAATCCAGAACTTAAAAGTGCCAATTGCAAATTGGCACTAGCGGTTGAATTATTTTCAAAATCCAATTCGTATTTTTGTTTCATTCCATGCCGAATCCAGACATAAAAAAAGCCCCTGAATTGGTTCATGAAGTGTGAATAATGTAACTCTTTATGTAAGTTATGTAACAGTTATTTCAATAGTTCATCTTACCTTTATCCTATTCAAATTTTACATTACATATTTCATCTTTGGAATGAACATTTTGTTAATGTAATTTGTATTTATGAGGTAATCTGACAATAGAATTTAACAAATAACGTTCTAATACAAAAACACACAATCATGAAAAAACTTACAATTATTATTGCTTTTACAGTATTTGCTTTTACCAGCAATGCTAAGGGACTTTTCGACATAGGTCCAAAAGTTGGAATTAACACTACTAAGATTTCAGCTAATATGGCTGACTACAATCAGGAAACCATTACCAAGTTTCAGTTTGGTGCATTTGCCCGGATTAATGCCGGCCCGATTTACGTTCAGCCGGAAGCTTATTTTAATTCCAAGGAATACATCTACATGGATCAGCTTAGTGCTTCAACCAAAGACAAGTTTGATTTAAAAACAGTTGATGTTCCTGTATTAGTTGGCCTCAAAATCATTAATATGGAAGCTCTGAATGTGAGAATTATGGCTGGTCCTGTTTTCTCCTTTTTGACTGATAAAAATGCAAAAGATCAATTTAACGAGGATAATATAAAAAACAGCCGGTTTGGATGGCAGTATGGCGCTGGTGTGGATTTCATGTTCCTGACTCTTGATGCCCGTATGGAATCGTACAGCAAAAACTTTGCTCCATCGTACGACAAAAATGGTGTATTTATACTCAGTTTAGGTGTGAAATTATTTTAATACTACCGTATGAAACGGTTTGTTTTATTGATCATTTCCTCCTTTGCGATGCTTTAGCCTGGCGTCAATAGGTAAGGAATTGCAATAAACTAATAAATAGTATTTTAGGGTTTGAATTTTCTTTTAAATAATTGAAAATCCCCTGAAATACTATTTTTTTTGTTACACAATGGAAGGTTCAAAAATCCAGATTGTGTAAAGGTGACTACCACCGTGAATGGAAGCCTCTTTCCGATATTTCGACACCCACATCTGACTTACAATATTACTAAACAGACAGTTACACGCTAACCATGTCACATATCTATACTATATATGTGACACGCCAACAAACACAGAAAGGAGAACTATAATAGTTCTCCTTTTTTATGCAGTACTGATAAGTTAACAACAAGTTACAAACAATTTAATAATAATATATTTATTTTATATAAGTTTGGAAGTAGTTACTTACTTTAAATTATTAGAGGTGCTTTCGTAGGAAGTTCATCGGGAAACTCCTGCACTGCCAGTATTTGAGACGTTGTGCGTCATTCTTTGGCGATACTACGAACTTGAAACTTTTGAGCTGAATAAAAACAAAACCAATGCAAATGCACTTTTACAGATACAGACCATATTCAGAAGTTAGTTTGAAAGAGCTGATGTATAACGAAATGTATTTTTCTTCATCCGAAGAATGTAACGACCCGTTTGACGGCAAAACATTTTATGTGTTTGACAGCGACAAAGAAAAGTGGACTAAGCTGGTGCAACTTTCTGTTGAGAGAACTAATGCAAAAATTCCAGACCGACTTTTAAGTCCACTTGCAGATTATCTCTGCAAACAATGTCCGATGACATTTGATGAAGCTGCAAGGAGAAATTTATTAGTTGACTACCCTTCAAGTTCGCCTAATGATAATGTTTTAATCAGTTTCATTGGTATGAAAATTCAAGACATCCTTCGAGTTTACAAACCAGCTACGCGAAATTTTGTTTCATTTTCCACAGACAAATCAGAACCACTTATGTGGTCGCATTATGCAGACAAACACAAAGGATTTTGCTTAATTTTTAAAGCTATCAACGGAGCATTAAATCAATCACCGACACAAAAGAAAAAGAATGTTAGTCGGACAACTAAAAATGGCATTGCACCCAATATGAGTTGTGCAATTCCCGAAAGTTTTAAGTTTACTAAAATTGATTATGAACCTGAAGTAAAACCGTTAAGTGCTTTCTTACATCTTCCTGTTTATATTACAGGTGAGGCAAATGATAAAGAAGAAGCATCAAGGATTTTAAAAGAAAAAGAAAGCCATTACAAACAGAAAAGTGTAAGTTGGCAATATGAATCTGAATATCGCTTGATGTTACAACCACCAATACCTTGGCTTTTCGGAGAACATTTTGACTACACTCAGCAAGAGAGATTATTTCATTACCAACCTTCACAACTTGTAGGAATTATTTACGGAGCAAGAACAGAAGTATCAGAAAAAAATAGAATTAAAGAAATACTCAAAGAAAGAAGTGACTGGCTTTCATATTCAGCAATAGAAAAAACAATAGAGTTCAACTTCGTTGAGTTTGAAGCAAAGCTAGCAACAAATCAGAGAAAGGTGGAAATCATTCCTACTGGACTAATGACTTATCATACAATTCCTGTAAGCGACCCCGACTTCAATAGATTGTATCAAGAGTGGCAAGACGGATGGGGCTGGGAAAGACACAACAAGGGTATTAGAAAAATAAAAGTAGATTAATGAATGACACGACAAAATAACAAACTTTTGTGCTGACATGAAACTGTAGCCCTAATAGGAAAAGAAGAACGAACGCATAACATCAGCTACACGCAAATTCGGTAGCCGTGGTTTTTGGAGTGTATCTTTCTGCTCAGGCATCTTACCGACTTGACAGGAAATCAGCCGCAATCCACCTCTACATAAAGCTCACAACGTTGTGTCTAATTCAGTTAACGCCAACATCATAGATAATGAGACAGATAACAAACAAACAAAGTTTATCGATAATATATCTTGACCAATTTGCATCAATTGGATTATTTGAGTCTAAATCAAGAGAATGGAAAAAAATAAGAGAATGGATTATTACAGGTGTTGAGAATAAAAAAATAATTTGTCCTTTGTCCGCAGAGCATTATCTTGAAACAGCACAGAAAGAAAAACAAAAAGCTATTGCCTTAGATACCGAGTTCTATAAAATTTCAGGTGGATTTGCCTTTAAATCTGAACTTTTCATAACATCTCAATTAATTATTTCCTTAATTAGACAGAACAATGTTACTCTTAAAACATATCTGTATGATGAGATTTTCAAGAATGTTCTTTCTGATGAAAGAAACATAAATACATTTAAGAAGACAAAAAAACAGCTAAATGACAACATTGCTGAGGGGACTCAACTGGCAAATGAAATACGCAAAATAACAAGGGATAATAGGTCGGATTTAAAGACAAAACAACAATTAATTTTAGCGCATAAATCAGTAAATATATCTGAATTTATATCTCGACTTAATGATTTATTGAGTGAAGGACATATTTTCATAAGGGGTGTTCCTTTTGAATCTGGAGACGTACCTCATTGGATTGACCAACTTATTTTTCAACTGACAAATAAGCATAGGATTACAAAAAAGGAAACTATACTTTTAATCTCAGAATTGGAAAAATTCGGATTTAATAATATCCCAACATTGGATATTAGAACTTCTTTGAGCGCTATTATTTCAGCCTACAACAAAAATGAAACTGTAAATGACCAAATTGATATAATGAGAATATCAACTGGACTTCCCATTTCTGATATTTTATTAACTGACAAGCAAAGAAAAAATGAAATTTTGGAACTTGGCATTAATGAAAAATATCATACAAAAATTTATAGTGGGACAAAGAATGATTTAGAAGAACTGATTATTGAATTTGAAGAAAAAAGGCTTCACATAACAGCAATCTGCCCACAAACTTATAAAACAAGAAAAGGAGAACTATAACAACTCTCCTTTCCTTATCAACCGTGTAAACGCTATTGCTCTATTCAATGTAGAAAGTTTTAATAGCTTTGTGTATGTCAAAGTCATACTTTATATTTCTTTTCTGCAACTTGTTGCTGGTGGCTTCTGCCTTTGCACAGGAGGAAATGATTTTAGATAGTATTCCAGAAATTCAGCGCGAAACAGGCATCAGCCGTCCTTCTATAGAAAAACCGTTGCTTTTTGATGATTCATTTTCAATGGATGAAATTAATCTGCGCGATTTGTCCCTGTTTAGTCAGCCACTTCTTCCCGAGTACAACAAAAACCTCGACTTTTTACACCATTTAAACTCTTCCGGATTATCAACCGAATCGTTTTCAATGACCGGATTTGGAATCTCACCTTTTTTCAGCACGGCAAATATTTTCAATCAGGCTACCTACAAGCTGAATGACCGGCTTTCAGTTGGAGGAAACAGCTTCGGTATTCAATCAGCTTTTGATCAGCCCAAATTAAATCCGACCATTCAGGAAATGAGTACAAGAGGAGCTTCCATGTTTCTGCAATATAAAATCACCGACAAATTTAAAGTTGAAACCAGGTTCAGTATTACGAACCATCGGTCACCCTGGGAGCCTTAAATCCAGTCTTGCGTTATTCTTAATAACTAATAAAAACTCACAAAACACCTGATTTCTGACGATTAGATCTACTCATAATCTTTTCGGTTATCTGAATAATTATTCAACATTTCAACTAAATTTGGCAAACTCTTACACGAGGAACAAAAATCATGTTGGACAAGATCAGAAAAGTAGAACAGATCTTTAAACAATTGGACAAGGAAACGGAACTGTTTGGCAAACAATCTAACTTAAAATGCCTGACAAACTGCGACTTATGCTGTCGCAAAAAAGGATTGGAAGCCAATGTTCTGGAATTTCTTCCACTTGCGTATCACCTGTATAAAAATAACCTGCACGAAACAGCTCTCGATCTGTTGGAAACCGATCCCGAACACTGCATCAATCTGGCTAAAAATCAAATTTCCGGAAAAACAGCTGGCTGTTCAGCTTATGAATATCGGGGCTTAGTCTGCCGGCTTTTTGGCTTTTCAGCAGTAAAAGACAGACATGGGAAACTGGCAGTATACACTTGTTCTCACGTAAAAAAAGAATATCCTGAAGAATTTAAAAAAGCTACTGAGCTTATTAATTCAGGAATGAATATACCCATGGTTACCGATTTTTATTATCAGATCTATTGCATTGACAGCCTTATGGCCAATGATTACAATCTGATCAATGTCAGTATTCGGAAAGCTATTGAAAAGGTTGCCTACTATTATTCGTACAAGCCAGTCAGAAAACCAAGGGTGAAGAAAAAGGCTCAAATTGAGAAAAAAGTATAAATGTCAGAACTGAATGTTAACATACCTGATTTAACCTCCGAATTTCAATTCCTTACCTCAAGGAGCAGTGGCCCCGGTGGTCAGAATGTGAATAAAGTGAATTCGAAAGTTGAACTCCGGTTCGACGTTCAGAACTCGTCCCTGTTGTCAGTAAATCAGAAGGAAATCATTTCGGTAAAACTCTCCACAAAAATCAGTTCCGACGGAATATTAAGCGTTGTATCTCAACGCGATCGTTCTCAGCTTGCCAATAAAGAAGATGCAGTCAGTAAGTTTTATTTACTCATTTCACGAGCTTTAAAACCGGTAAAACGTCGCAAAAGAACACGGCCAACCAAAGGTTCTGTTGAACGAAGATTAACCGGGAAACGAATCAAAGCAGAAATAAAGCAAAACCGTTCAAAAATTGACGATTAAGATGGTATTGATTCATCTGCCAGCATGAAACATTCAGCCTAAACAATTATGATACAACTACTTCCGATTACCAATTCAGCTGAACTGAATGTTGATTTCAAACAAATTTACGAAGAGGCATTTCCTCCGGACGAGCGAAGAGAATGGCAGCAACTGACTGAATTACTGACTAATTCAATCTTCACGCTGAATGAGATTTACTTTCAGCACCAATTTATTGGCTTTATTTCAATCTGGAATCTGAATGAATTTAGTTTTATAGAGCATTTTGCTATCCGCGATACTGAACGGGGAAAAGGTTTTGGGACTCAGGTTATCCAACAAATAATTGCCCAAAACCCGGGTCCTGTCATTCTGGAAGTTGAAGAACCGTTAACTGATATGGCCCAAAAACGAATTTCATTTTATGAGAATCTGAATTTTTCGGTTTCGGAGGAAGATTATTACCAGCCACCCTACTCCATCGGAAAAAATAAAGTAAAAATGCAGTTAATGAGTTATCCTGAAAAAATAAGACACGAAGACTTTGCTGAAAATCAATCTAAAATTTATCAACTCGTATATCATTTTAAAGAATAAACACTGACAAACAACATCTTAACAATAATTCTATTGAATTGAACCCGAATATAGAGATGAGACTTAATGCTTTTACTATTTTTGCATTTCAAATCACATTTCAATAATCTGAATTTTATTTTAATCGTATGAGAGCGCTTTATTTGCTTCTGAATGACACCTTTCTTGAATTGAATTTTTTAGAACTGTACGCAAAAGTGTCAGCAGTACTACTGACACTTTTAGCGATACTGATCGTTGCTGTTGTTGTCCACTGGATTACGAAAATAGTTGTAATCAAAGTCATACACCGTTTCGTAAAAAACACCAAAACCGACTGGGACGATTATCTTCTGAATCGAAAAGTATTTCAATCATTGTCGCACCTGACCTCGGCCCTGGTTATTTATTACGCCGGTAATTTCTCTCAGATTCCGGAAGTTACAAGCTTACTGTCCACATTTACCAACATCTATTTTGTAATCATTTTTGTCAAAGTAGTATCAGGCATATTAAGTGCTTCCAATGATATATATCTCACAACTCCACATTCTGCCATCAGGTCGATAAAAGGATACATTCAGCTGGTTATGATTTTGGTTTATTTTGTTTCAGCCATTTTCATTATCGCTTTCATTTTCAATAAATCGCCGCTGGTATTGATAACCGGTCTTGGCGCCATTGCTGCAGTGCTCTTAATCGTATTTAAGGACACCATTCTGGGACTCGTTGCCGGCATTCAGCTATCGGGTAATAAAATGTTAAAACCGGGCGACTGGATTGAAATGCCAAAACATGGAGCAAACGGTACCGTAATCGACATTTCGCTGAATACAGTTAAAGTTCAGAATTTCGATAATACAATCACCACCGTTCCCACGTATTCGCTGGTTGCCGAATCATTCGTCAATTGGTCCGGAATGGAAGAGTCTGACGGACGACGGATGAAAAGATCGATCAATCTGAATATGAAAAGCATCAGATTTTGCGATGAAAAGATGCTCGACAAATTTAAACGGTTCAAGCTCATTCGGACTTATGTCATTGAAAAACAAGATGAAATTACCGAACACAATAAAAAACTTGGTCTGGAAGTCGATTTCGGGACAAATGGCCGCCGCCAAACAAACCTGGGTATTTTCAGAAAATATCTGGAAAAATATTTAGAGAACAATCCGAATATAAATGAAAATATGACTTTCATGGTTAGGCAGCTACAGCCTACTGAAACAGGCCTGCCAATGGAAATATATGCTTTCAGTAAAGAAAAAAAATGGGTTGAATTTGAAGCTATTCAGTCTGATATTTTTGATCATATACTGGCCGTGATTCCGGAGTTTGAGCTTAGCGTTTTTCAGTCACCTTCGGGCAACGACATTAGCGATCTTTCCGAAAAACTCACAAGCAGGATCAATTAATTGCAGGGCATGTAAAATACAGGGTTTTAATTGAAAAAATCACATACATTTGCCGCCGGATATTTTTTGTTCAGGATTGAATTTGATGATATTACTTTCATTTTGTTACAATCCAGATGTTTTTAAACAAGAATATTTAAAATTTATCATTTTTTTGTACTTTTGAGTTTCAATTTACAAAACGACAGTTATAACTATAAATTATGAATGATCTTCATATTGAACCACTTCCGAACATCGACGAACTGGATCAAAAAATCCTGAAACTGATAACGAAGAATGCACGAATTCCGTTTTTGGAAGTCGCCCGTGAATGCGGCGTTTCCGGAGCTGCTATTCATCAGCGGGTTCAGCGCTTGTTAAACCTTGGAGTTGTTTCAGGTAGCGAGTTTATCGTCAATCCGCAAAAATTGGGATATTTCACCTGTGCTTATATGGGAATTTTCCTCGAAAAAGCTAAATTTCACAAACAAGTTGTTGATGAGCTTATCAAAATTCCTGAAATCGTTGAGTGTCACTACACAACAGGCTCGTATGCCATTTTCATCAAGGTTCAGACTAAGACAAACAAGCATTTGAAAAAGCTAATCGACGAGGATCTTCAGGAAATTGAAGGAATTGCCCGGACTGAAACTTTTGTTTCACTTGAAATGGAGTTTAAACGTCAGGTTCCAATCAAATAATTGAATACCTGTGATTTCAGAAAAGGGTGCTATTTTAAAATGGCACCCTTTTCTGATTAATTGACAATTTGAATAAATTAGCTGTATTTATTATCAAAATCATCGATTTTTAGCTAATTTTGAATCATTATAACTTCAATCAATCAAAATATTATCATGACATTAAGAAATCAGTTGGACGATATTGATCTGAAAATTCTGGATACCATTTCAAAAAATGCCCGCATACCATTTAAGGATGTTGCTTCAGAAGTTGGAGTTTCAAGAGCTGCGGTGCACCAGCGGGTAAACCGGATGATTGAGATGGAAGTAATTACCGGTTCAGGATATAACATCGATCCAAAAAAAATTGATTATAAAACCTGCACCTATATCGGCATCTTTCTCGAAAAAGGAAGTTTGTATTCAACGGTTACCGAGAAACTTAAACTAATTCCTGAAATTGTTGAATGCCATTACACTACAGGCCAGTATGCTATTTTCGCCAAGGTTTACGCAAAGGACAACGAGCACCTTCGGGATCTTCTGAGTGATAAAATTCAGAAAATACCTGGCATCGCAAGTACCGAAACATTTATTTCGCTTGACGAAACATTTAAGCGGGAAGTTCCGATTTTTTAAAGCCTTGAATTATTCGGTTTTAAACACGAAATATCCGGGTGAAATTTCAGCTTTAAATTCGTCAATGAATTTGCCCGAAGGCCGGTCAGTAAAATATCGGAAAAGTGTTTATTTTTGGAACGCATTAAAAGCCGCAATCATCTATGTTTGAAAAGCTAATTCATCTGGAAGGAATTGATCCACTGGAATTTTTTGGCGTGAACAACGCCAAAATGAACCTGATAAAGTCATTTTTTCCAAAATTAATTATAGTCTACCGGGGAAATGATGTAATCATAAAAGGTGATGATGAAGAAATACTTCGTTTCGAGTCCAAGTTTCATTTGATTATTGATCATTACAATCAGTTCAATGTTTTACCTGACGAAATTATCAATCAGGTATTTCTGAACGATTCAGAAGAAATTGCAGAGAACTGGGAAGAAGCCAAAGATGTTTTGCTTTTCGGTATTAACGGGAAAGCGATCCGGCCCAAGACACCTAATCAACGACTTTTAGTTGAAGCTGTTCGTAATTCAGATCTCATTTTTGCGATTGGACCAGCTGGAACCGGGAAAACATACACTGCAATTGCTTTGGCCGTCAGAGCCTTAAAAAACAGGGAGATTAAACGAATTATTCTTAGCCGTCCTGCGGTGGAAGCTGGCGAAAGACTTGGATTTCTTCCGGGCGATATTAAAGAAAAAATTGATCCGTATCTCCAACCTTTATATGATGCTCTTCTGGATATGATTCCAGCAAAAAAACTGGACGAATTCCTGAAGGATGGAATCATTCAAATTGCTCCTCTGGCATTTATGCGTGGCCGGACACTTAGCAATGCTTTTGTTATACTCGACGAAGCTCAAAATACCACCATCCTTCAATTAAAAATGTTTCTTACAAGAATGGGACTTAACACCAAATTTGTGGTTACCGGAGATGAAACCCAAATTGACCTTCCATTTCAAAGTCCTTCAGGATTGATTCTTGCAAAAAAAATACTAAAAAACATCAAAAACATTTCCTTCATCCAGTTTGATGTAAATGACATTGTTCGTCACGGACTTGTGCGCGATATTGTTTTAGCTTACGAAAAGCATCATGCTCATGAATTATTACGACACGAAAAAGAAAAAGAGAAATTCAAAACAAATAAAAACGAAGAAAAATGAATAAAGCATTAACCCGCACCGATTTTAACTTTCCGGGACAGAAAAGTGTTTACCACGGAAAAGTAAGAGACGTTTATAATATTGATGACGAATATCTGGTCATGGTTGTCAGCGACCGTATTTCGGCCTTCGATGTTGTTTTGCCAAAAGGTATTCCATACAAAGGACAAGTATTGAATCAGATCGCTGAAAAATTTCTGGATGCCACCAGCGACATTGTTCCAAACTGGAAAGTAGCATCACCTGATCCGAATGTAACAGTGGGTCACCATTGCGAACCGTTTCAGATTGAAATGGTTATCCGTGGTTACCTGACTGGTCATGCCTGGCGCGAATACAGCAGCGGGAAACGGATTTTATGTGGAGTTTCGCTCCCCGAAGGTATGGTTGAGAATCAGAAATTTCCGCAGCCCATTATCACTCCTACGACCAAAGCCTACGAAGGTCATGACGAAGACATTTCAAGAGAAGAGATTATTGCTCAGGGAATTGTGGATAAGGATGATTATGAATTGCTTGAAAAATACACCCGGGAAGTCTATCGGCGTGGAACAGTTATCGCTGAAGAAAAAGGTCTGATTCTGGTTGACACCAAATATGAATTCGGCAAAAAAGATGGGAAAATATACCTGATTGATGAAATTCATACCCCTGATTCATCGCGTTATTTTTATGCTGAAGGTTACGAGGAACGTTTGGCCAAAGGCGAAAATCAGAAGCAACTTTCAAAAGAATTTGTGCGGCAATGGCTGATCGAAAACGGGTTTCAGGGAAAAGAAGGCCAGGTAATTCCTGAAATGAACGAAGATTTTATCCGTTCAGTATCTGAACGTTACATCGAATTATTTGAAAAGATAACCGGCGATAAGTTTGTTAAATCTGATGCATCCAACATTCAGGAACGAATTGAAACTAATGTTCAAACCTTTCTGAAAAACTTATAAAAAGGAAGGCTGCCTCTAAAAACTTTGGCAGCCTTTTTTTTTCGATATTGATTGATTTCCTGTTAATTTAGAATCTTACGGAGAACTGAACTTCGATTGGAGAAGGAACGATGCGATATCCCCGGTGTGAAAGCTGAAAGAACACATCACCATTTCTGAAGAACACATTCCCGTTTACCTGAACCCTGCGGTAATCGACAGGAAGACGACTGAAGTATTCAGAACGGGGAGCTTCAACCACGTAATACCCGATTCCTCTTTGGTACCGGTAAAAATGATTACCGAAATAGTAATAATTGCCTCGGGTATTTTCGAAAACTATCGGGTTACAATCAAACCGGTTATACACTCTTCCGTATTGGGGATGATTGTAATAGTTCCGTTGTACGTAGTTATTCTTTTTGGAATATTTCGAATGGTGATCGCTTCGATTGTCGCGGCTCTCATAATTTCGATTGTCGCGATTTCTGTCATTTTGTTTCCCCCACTCATGATTCGCTGTTCTTCCTTCATTCCGGTCTGCTTGCTTGTATTCTTTCCGGTCATGGTTTCGTTCGTTACCTTTTTTGTCTTTATTCCGATGGTTTTGAGCCCCTGCGTCAAGTGTTGATGCTAACAAAATCAAAGAAATAGTTACAATTGGAAAATACTTACTTAATCTATCTATCGTTTTCATGGCTTTCAGTTTTAAAGTGAATATTTAAATTGTTGAACTTTACCGGTAATATGGTCGGACTGAAGCAAAGCTTGTGCCAAAAGGACATCACGTTATACCTAAGGACATATCATTCTGAATTACTGACGTTTAATTCACACACAGAGAATTTGATTTCAATTCTTAAACAGAAAACAGAGGGAATATTATCCAAATAATGCTACTTTTGCCGCAAATTGAATACCGTGGGAAGAATATTAGCTATTGATTACGGAAAAAAACGTGTTGGAATTGCAGTCACCGATCCGCTTCAGATGATTGCGACCCGCCTTACTACTGTTCGAACGCATGAAATATGGATTTTTCTGAAAGATTATTTTGCAAAGGAAGATGTGGAAAAAATTATTGTAGGATATCCCATGCAAATGAACAATCAACCATCTGAAGCCGTTGTGTATATCAATCCGTTTTTGAAGAAATTCCAAAAGGATTTTCCAGACATGCCCTTAGAACAGGTTGATGAGCGATTTACCTCGAAGATGGCATTTCAAACCATGATTGATGCCGGCTTGAAGAAAAAAGATAGGCAAAACAAGGAGACTATTGATGGTGTTAGTGCAACCATTATTTTACAAAGTTATTTAGAACGAAAACATTATATCAGATGATTTACCCGGTTACCGTATTTGGCGATCCTGTTCTCAGAAAAAAAGCTGAACCAATTACAAAGGATTTTATTGATTTAAAGGGATTTATTCAAAACATGTTCGAAACCATGTACACTTCTGATGGAGTTGGTTTGGCAGCACCTCAGGTAGGACAAGCAATCCGGATTTTTGTTTTGGATACGACTACGGTTGAAGAAGAAGAACTTCCAGGGATTAAAAAAGCATTTATTAATCCTGAAATTCTGGAAAAATCTGGAGACGAATGGCTTATGAATGAAGGCTGTTTAAGTCTCCCTGAAATACGTGAAGATGTTTTTCGTCCGGAAACAGTACGAATTAAATACATGGACGAAGACTTTAATGAATATGAAGAAACATACAGCGGCTTTTTGTCCAGAGTTATTCAGCACGAATATGATCATTTGGAAGGCGTTCTGTTTGTTGATTACCTGAATCCCTTGAAAAAAAGAATTTTGAAAAGCAAATTGACTGCTATCTCAAAAGGAAAGGTAATTCCCAAGTATCGGATCAAAGTTCCGGGAAAATAAAATGATCGATTCAACTGTTAAAATCCACATGTTCGTGTAAAAAATCGAACATTCAGAAAAATTCAGACTTTTAGTTCAAACAAAACATAAGGAAATAACGTAACTGGAAAAAAAACTAAAATGCCAGTTGCCCGAAGCTTTTTCCAAAAAATCCCATTCATCCGTATTACCAGTCTTTTTATGACTGGTATTCTGTTGAATCATTACCTGAATTTTGAACCCCACTGGATTGCTTTTGTTTTAACAATCCTGATTTCTGCCCTGATTTTTCTCTGGCATACCAGCAATTATGCGGCAGTTCAGATCCAAAATCTACTGATTTCAATTGGCATTGTATTCGCTGGTGTCTTTTATCCCGGCAAACCTCATGAAAACCAGCAAAGCGATTTTAACCGAAAGGAGTATTATTTAGCCGAAGTTTGCCAGAAACCTGCGGAAAAGGCGAAAACATTTCAATCCATTCTGCAAATTCAGAACAAATCATTGGCTAAACCCGAAAAGGTAATTGCCTATTTTAGTAAAGATCAATTCGATTCGACACTAAGCACCGGAGATCAGTTGGTTATACTTGCCAAACCACAAAAAATCAGGAATAAGGGAAATCCTTTCGAATTCGATTATCAATCGATGATGCGCAAAAAGGAGATCAGTTATACCGTTTTTCTTACCGAAGGAACCTATTTAAAAACTGGACATTCAGTTAATCGGATAATCTACCAGGCCGAACTGATACGGGATAAACTTCTCTCAAAATTATCAGTAACCAAAATAGAAAAGGAAGAAGGTTCAGTGGTCGCGGCTTTGACTTTGGGCTACCGGGCTGAACTTGATCCGGAAACCACGGATTATTTTGCATCAACGGGAGCCATGCATGTACTTGCGGTTTCAGGACTTCATGTCGGACTAATCTATTTTATACTGGGATTTCTGCTTTCAGGAATAAAAAAGGTGAAGATTGGAGCCTTCCTTTTTCCGGCACTAATGATTATTCTTTTATGGAGTTATGCCTTGATTACAGGTTTTTCACCTTCAGTGCAACGGGCAACAGTCATGCTTACGTTTGTAATTTTCGGGAATATTCTTAGACGGTCTGTAAATATCTACAACTCATTAACAGCTTCCGCCTTAGTTTTGATTCTGAATAATCCGGATGTATTGTTCGAAGTTGGGTTTCAATTATCGTTTCTGGCTGTATTCGGTATCGTTTTAATCCAGCCCAAATTAGCTGGTTTAATTGAAGTTAAAAATAAACTTCTGAAATCGCTTTGGGCTTTGCTAACCGTTTCGATTGCAGCCCAATTAGCTACATTCCCCCTTGGGCTATTTTATTTCAATCAATTTCCAAATTTTTTCTGGTTAAGTAATTTTTTTGTAATCCCCGGAGCAACTCTAATCATATGGTTGACATTTGGGTTCTTTATTTTTAGTCCTTTTCCTTTCATTCCTGATTTAATTGCACAGCTGATCCAATGGACGACAAGCTTAATGTTGTGGACATTGAAGGTTATCAGTGAATTACCACACGCTGTCAGCGAAGGAATTGTGATTAATCCGATACAGTTGTGGGTTATCTTTGGCATTTTAGGCTCCATCCTGATTTATGTATTTTCGAAACGAAAACAGTGGTTGTTTTTTAGTCTGATTCTTTTAATCACTCTGCAAAGCAGTGTATTTGTGCTCAATTGGCGTTTGCTAAATCAAAAGGCTATCTATGTGTACAACTCACGTAATACCTTCATTCATTTGATTAATGGCAGAACAAATTATCTGATTACGAATGGTCAGGATACCATAACTGGCTATGAATTGAATATGATTCAAGAGGTACAAAATCATTTGAAACTTGACAAGCCATTGGTCATTGATAAAAAATCCGTACATGAATTCAGTTCCGATAAGTTAACGATAAAGAATAATGAAATGAACTTTCTGAATTGTCATCTAAAATTCATAAATCAATTCAATAACAGCCCCTCCGATGTGTTGTCACTTACAGTTTATGAACCATCTCAAACAGGAAAAGAATATACAACTACAACCATTGCTACTGACATTACGTATTTCAGCAAAGACAAATCATCAGTAGTAATTGATTTTAACACCAAACTTAATGGAGCGTATCATTTATGTTTACACTAAACTTAAGCTTAAACCTATATTGAAATTTTGCTTTGTGCTACCATGTTCACGTAAATAAATTCAATTATTTTTAGTGTATATTACCTGCCTGAATTTTGAAAGAACTAACCGAGATGAAAATTATAATTGCAGGAGCCGGAGAAGTTGGAACTCATCTGGCCAGAATGCTGAGCAAAGAGAACCATGATATTATTCTGATGGATGATGATCCTGAAAAACTTCAACGAATATCAAGTCAGATTGATATCCTGGCTGTAAGTGGTTATGCAAACTCCTTCAAAGATTTAGAGGAAGCCGGAGTACCTGAAGCGGATCTGTTTATTGCTGTAACTCCTTTCGAAGACCGGAATATAGTTGCATGTATAATTGCCAAAGACCTGGGAGTCAAAAGAACGGTTGCCAGGGTAAATAACGGTGAATTTTTAAATGAAAAAAATCGCGAACGAATCACCCGATTTGGTGTTGATGAAATAATTTATCCTGAAAATTTAGCTGCCAAGGAAATTGTTAATTCGATCAAACATGTAGGAACACGTGAAATGATCGAGTTTTCGGATGGCAAATTGATCGTAATGGGTATTAAAATTCGTAAAAATGCACCTATCGTTAATCGAACACTGGAAGAAATTTCCAAAACTCACATGGAAATTCTTGCAGTAGCAATCATCCGGGGCAAAAAAGTTTTTGTACCTCATGGGAAAGACGAAATATTAAACGAAGATATTGTCTACTTTATAACGACTAAACCCAATAAAAATCTGGTATTTAAACTTTCCGGGAAAGAAATATTTGCAATTAAGAACATCATGATTCTTGGCGGTAGCCGGATAGCCCAAAAAACCGCTGAAAAACTTGGAGATCAGTATAATATTAAAATTATTGAAGCAGATAGAGAGCAAAGTATACGATTAGCAGGGAAAGTCCGGAACGCGTTGATAATTCATGGTGATGGAAGAAATATGGATTTGCTGAAAGAAGAATCACTGGATAAAATGGATGCATTTGTTGCAGTTACCGGAAATTCAGAGACCAATATATTATCCTGTCAACTTGCAAAATCGTTTGGAGTAAAGCGCACAATTGCTGAAATTGAAAACATCGATTTCCTGAATATGGCAGAAGGAATGGGAATTGGAAGCATTGTTAACAAAAAGCTTCTGGCCGCCAGTTACATCTATAAATATACGATTGGTGCTTCAGTCGCACAAGTCAACTGCTTAACAGCCTCTGATGCTGAAGTTTTTGAGTTTCATGTCATTTCAGAATCAAAGATTACCAGTAAACCTCTATGCGAACTGTCCTTCCCTGAAGATGCCATCGTTGGAGGAATTGTCAGAGGCAATACCGGTTTTGTTGCAACTGGGAATACTCAAATAAAAGTTGGCGATCTGGTTGTGGTATTTTCCCTTTCCTCGTCACTAATCAAGGTTGAGAAGTTCTTCCGGTCATAGTTTAAAATCAGGTTTTTTTCTTTATGAACTATAAAATAATAATTCGTACTCTTGGATTTCTTTTGGTTGTTGAAGGAATCGCAATGCTTTTTGCATTAATTGTTTCCTTAATTTACAATGGTCCGGATATATTAGCTTTGTTTGAATCAGCGCTGATTTGTATGATTACCGGTGCGGTAATACTTGCAATTTTCAGAAATGCAAGTAAAGAAATTGGCAAACGTGAAGGATTTGTAATTGTAAGTTCGGTTTGGGTGATGTTTTCATTTTTTGGAAGTTTACCTTTTATATTCAGTCATTCAATACCCGACATAACCAATGCTTTTTTTGAAACCATGTCAGGTTTCACTACAACCGGATCATCTGTACTAAATGACATCGAATCATTACCAAACGGAATTCTTTTTTGGCGAAGTATGACTCAGTGGCTTGGAGGGATGGGAATTATTGTATTGAGTCTGGCCATACTTCCCATTTTTGGTATTGGAGGAATGCAACTCTTTGCTGCTGAAGTTCCAGGTCCGGTTGCTGATAAGCTAAGCCCTCGCATCCGGGCTACAGCAAAAAAATTATGGATTATTTACGTATTCTTTACCGCATTGGAAACCATCCTTTTATGGATAGGTGGAATGAGTTTGTTTGATGCAGTGAATCATTCATTCACGACAATGGCAACCGGTGGATATTCAACCAAACAGGCAAGTATTGCATACTGGACATCTCCCTACATTCAATATGTGATCACATTATTTATGGTAATTGCAGGAACTAATTTTACAGTTTCTTATTTACTTCTTACCGGAAAATTCAAAAAAGCAATTGATAATGAAGAACTTAAATATTATTTATTCTTCATTTTTGCCTTTACTCTTGTAATTACCGTCGGTTTAGTGTTCACCAGCGAATTGGGATTTGAACATTCCTTTCGGGATTCAATTTTCCAGGTTGTATCAATCTTGACGACAACAGGCTATGCTACTGCCGACTACCTGCATTGGGTTCCTTTTCTGACTACTGTACTGTTTGCAGTTTTCTTTTTTGGTGGAAGTACCGGATCAACAGGCGGCGGACTAAAAATCATGCGGATCGTTTTGTTATTAAAAAACAGTTATTACGAACTCCGCCGGATTATCCATCCGAATGCTATTATTCCCATTCGTTTTAACAAGAAAACAGTTCCTGAACAGATAATTACCAACGTACTAGCCTTCTTTATGTTTTATGTTATCGTCTTTTTGGGTAGTACCATTCTTTTAATGTTGGTTGTGCCCGACTTCCCTTCAGCATTGGGAGCGGTGGCCACTTCACTGGGTAATATAGGTCCCGGACTTGGGAGTTTTGGACCGGCAGAGAATTTCAGCACCCTTCATCCTGCCGGAAAATGGTTTCTTTCATTTCTGATGTTACTCGGACGACTTGAGCTATTCACCGTATTGGTATTATTTTCTCCGGCCTTCTGGAAAAAATAATTTTAATCCTCAAAAATGCCTTTACCCTGACGTAAAATTACAGGAATGTCGTTGGTGCAATCAACAATGGTCGATGGGACATTGTCTCCATATCCGCCGTCAACAACAAGCTGAACAAAATCATTAAATTTTTCGTGGATCAATTCCGGATCTGTTGAATATTCAACCAGTTGGTCATCATCATGAATAGAAGTTGTCATGATTGGGTTTCCAAGTTCGCGAACAATCGCTAAAATGATTGAATTATCAGGTATTCGTACCCCAATAGTTTTCTTTTTACCCTTGAAATATTTGGGTACATTGCTGTTCGCATTCAATATAAATGTGAATGGGCCAGGCAAATAACGCTTAAGAAGTTTAAAAACCTGAATAGATAATGGCTTTGAATAATCGGATACATGACTTAAATCGCTGCAAACAAAAGAAAAGTTCGATTTTTCGACTTGTACATCTTTATACCGGGCGATTTTTGCAACCCCTTTGGCATTGGTAATATCGCAGCCAAGGCCATAAACGGTATCTGTCGGATAAATAATGACACCACCGTTTTTAAGCACTTCCACAACTTCCCGGATATCTTTAGGATTCGGATTTTCCGGATATATTTTTATGATCATTTTGTACCTCCATTTTTTTGAAGACGTAAATTTAGTTATTTTGCCACGTTTATTTACCTCATTTACAAAATATGGATAAAGAGTTTATAATAACTGAAGATGGTTCGCATACCATTTATCTTCCTGAAATTGACGAACATTATCATTCAATTCACGGAGCCATTCAGGAATCGCTGCATATTTATATCGGTGAAGGATTGTTTCAAACAAACAAAAAAGAACTTTGTATCCTTGAAATTGGATTTGGAACTGGACTAAATGCCTACCTAACATACTGCTATGCCAGGGAAAAGAATCTGTCAGTTAATTATTTCAGTATCGAAAAGTATCCGCTAACTGAAGCAGAATATTTAAAATTAAATTATCCCGTAAATACTTTTCCAGAGTATTCTTCCGTTTTTGAAAAGATGCACCGTTCTGAATGGAACACCGCTGTTAAGATATCGCCGGAATTTACGCTTCAAAAGGTTCATGCCGATTTATTATCCTTTCAGTTTAATTCCATACCCGAATTTGATTTAGTGTACTACGATGCCTTTGCTCCAGGGAAACAACCCGAAATGTGGACAAATGAAATACTTCACAGGGTTGCAGGAACAGTAAAGAAAGACGGTATTCTGGTCACCTACTGTGCAAAAGGTGTAGTAAGAAGGTCGCTTGCAGCTGCAGGTTTTCAGATGGAACGAATTCCTGGGCCAATTGGGAAAAAAGAAATCCTCAGGGGCAAAAAGACCTTTTAAGTTCTTCGGGGATTATAAAAATTAATCTATATTCGTAGCCTGAAATTCAAAACGAAATGAAGTCTGATTATCAGTTCAAAGACCAATTGGAGGAGTTCTCTTATTCGTTGGGTTTAACAATTTCATCCAACCTCGTCCAGTCAGGGGTGAAAAAAATTGATGCCCTGCATTTTTTGGCAGGGATTCAGGATACCTTTGCCGGGAATGATCCAAAAATTTCTTTGGATCAGGCCAATCAGACATTACAGGATTTCATGATGTTGGAAAATGATGAATTGGCAAAAAATAATTTGGAAGAAGGCTTGATGTTTCATTCTGATAATATTCAGAATGAAGGAATTATTGAGACGGAGACAGGATTGCAGTACAAAATAATAAAAGAAGGCTATGGTGATTTCCCTTCGATTAATGATGAAGTTAAATGTCATTATCACGGGACATTGCTGGATGGCACTGTATTTGACAGTTCGGTTGAACGCAGGCAGGCAGCTATTTTTCCGGTAAACGGAGTCATTCAGGGATGGGCCGAAGCTCTTCAAATGATGCCGGTTGGAGCCAAATGGCGTTTGTTTATTCCATCCGATCTGGCATACGGAGAAGAGGGAGCTGGTGGCCAGATCGCACCGAATACAACATTAATTTTTGAAGTTGAATTATTGGATATTGTTTAATTAATTATAAAAGAAAAACATGAAGTTAAGATCAATTATTTATGCATCAGCACTTGTATTGACATTAGGATTTGCAGGATGCCAGAATTCAGGTAAAACAGGCGAGGTGACTCTTGCAAGCAAAACTGACTCAGCAAGTTATGCTCTGGGAGTACTTATGGGTGAAAGTAACAAACAACAGGTAAAAGATGCCCCTGGCATTGATAAACTTGACAAGGAAATCCTCCTTGCAGCTTTCTCGAAAGCGTTCAATGGTGATTCAGTTCAGATTAAACCAGAACAGGCAAATGCAACCATTCAGGCCTTTTTCGCTGAAATATCAAAAGTTGAAGCGGATATAAATATAAAAGAAGGAGAAGATTTTCTTGCTGCCAACAAAGAGAAGGCTGGTGTTATAACACTTCCAAGTGGACTTCAATACGAAATCATGGAAGAGGGAACAGGAGCAAAACCAACACTCGAAGATCAGGTGATATGTGACTACCACGGAACTACCATTGATGGAACAGTTTTCGACAGTTCTGTTGAGCGTGGTGAACCTGCAACATTTCCAGTAAACCGTGTTATTCCAGGATGGACTGAAGCATTGCAACTTATGCCTGTTGGATCAAAATGGAAATTATTTATTCCTGCAGCTTTGGCTTATGGCGAAAAAGGTGCCGGTAAAGATATCAAACCAAATGCAGCACTTATTTTCGAAGTGAAATTACTCGAAATCGTAAAACAATAATTAAATTTTATTATAGCAAACACTCTTGCGGGTCACTCCCGCAAGAGTGTTTTTTTATTTCTGCCAATTAAAAACAGAGAAAACAATGAGTATGCAGGTAAAAGGAACGCTGCTCCAGATTCTGAAACAGGAATCAGGAGTAAGCAAAGCGGGTAAAGATTGGAAAAAACAGGATTTCGTAATTGAAACCAACGAACAGTTTCCAAAGAAGGTGTGTTTTACGCTGTTTGGAGATAAAATATCCCTAATTGAAGGTACAACTGAAGGAACAGAGATTGAAGTCTTTTTTTCGCTCGAATCGCGCGAGTTTAATGGGAAATGGTACCATAACATCAATGCATGGAAAATTGAACATGAAGCTGCAGCTACAGCGAAAAGCTATCCACCGGAATTTTCAGCAGGTGATGTTCCTCCGGAACAAGCTGATGATTCGGGCAACGATTTACCATTCTAAAACGAAAGAGGCAACATTCATAACTGAGCGTTGCCTCTTTTTTAAGCATTAAAGTTCAGGTTGTGATTTTTTCAAACTAAATCTCTATCAGACTATTTTTTAATGCAAATACAATTACCTCAATCATATTATTTGCTCCGGCCTTTTCCATGAGTCGGGTTCGGTATTTCTCAACAGTCCGGTTCGATATAGCAAGTCTGTCAGCAATATTTTTAATTGGCAAACCCTCCATTGATAAACAAAGAACCTCATTTTCCCTTTTTGTAAAGAAAGAATTGTGCTGACTTTTGAGATTTAAAGTCTTTTGCATAAAAATGTCGGTAATTTTTTCGCCTAAGGCCTCAGAAATCCTGATGTTCTCATGTTTAAGCAAATCATATACTTCCTCGGCATAGTGTTTGGGTACAACCGGGATATTTGTTTTAGGCAATGATGTGAATAAACCAATATACAGTTTATAGGTTGAGAATTTTTCAAATTCAGATACGAACAATTTCTGTTGTAACTCTTCTCCATTGCTGTTTTTTAGAATAACTTCATCATTAAAAATTTCAGTTTTATCGGGTAAATGTTCCTGAATTTTTAGTTGTAATTTATGAAGCGAATTCAACTCAAAAAAAGATTCAAGCTTAATATCCATTGAATCTATAGCTTCAATGTGTAGTAGTTTCATGAAAGCTTTATTCGCTTTAAAAACTTTATTTCCATCAAATATCAGAATTCCTTCAGTAGAAAAATCAAATAACTGATTGAATTCACGGCTTGCCTCCTCCCTTATTATTCTGAATTTTTCAAGTCGCTTTTCGATCGATTTGATTAAGTCATCATTGTTAAATGGTTTAACCAAATAATCATCTGCGCCCAAAGACATTCCATACCTGATTTCCTCGATTTCAGAACTTCCGGTTAAAAAAACAAACGGTATCCGGTTTAAAATTGAACTCTCTTCCAAGACCCTATAAACCTGGTATCCATCAATCGGATTCATATGGATATCACAAAGAATTAGATCTGGATTGTATTCAAATGCTTTTTGTATTCCGGAGGCACCATTACTGACATAACAAACGTCAAAATGATTAATGGTAAGTACATATTTAATGACATTTCCTAATATCAAATCATCCTCTATGACCAGAATTTTCTTTTGAAATTTCATATGCTCAATATTTGATGTCAGATTGCTTTTGCAAAAGAAAATTATCCATTTAAGAATAAATTTATTTAATACTACAGGATTTAAATTTAGAAAAAATGAATGGATTTCTAATTCAATTAGAATAAAAAATTACCTGACGATATAAAATAAAGGAAGATAATCTTTCATGCGCCATTTAATAAAAAACAAATGTCAATTCAGGCTTCGTATTTGTATTGTGGAGATGGTATACAAAACACTACAAAAAAGGAAATTACGACCTATTGCATATCATGTTTTTGGGATTAAAATGCAATTTTCTTTCAGCTTTTGATTTGCATTGCCAAATTCCGGACTCATTCAGCAGAAAGCAGTTAGCAGTTAGCAGTTAGCGTTCTGTATGCCTTTGTTTATTAATTATCGCGCCAGGAGCTCTGTTTGGAGACTTTCAGGGCACGTAGCATGGCCGAACTGGCCGACAAATTAAAACTGTAGCTTTTACGGTCACCAAATGGAACAAAGCTGAACGACATACTCCAACAGTGTAAAGTCCTGCTCACATTGATAGTGGTAAATGAAAATTTCATAGCCTGAACATCAAAATTAGTATTCATATCCATTTGCCATTTATCCGTCAAACTAAGTCGTCCGCTAAAGTTTAAACTTTGATTAATAGTAGCTTTTGTATTCGGTCTGAAAGCATTGCTGTAGTAAAAAGAATAATCGAACCTGAAACTCCAGGGGATATTAAAATCAACATATTCACTTGTTTCCTTCTGAAAAGGTTTCTCTTCTTCCGTAGAACCTTTTTCTCCAGTATCTTTTTTATCCTTTTTGGAGTCAAAATTCATTCCGAACGACAGATTGGCATTGGTTAACCGACCCAGTTTTTTAAATCCTTTCAAATGATTCCATACATATTCATCGTAAGTATTACCGTATTCATCAACCATATAAGGATTCAGGTTGGCTCCCATATTAATATTAATACCTTTAATCGTTGTCCGGGCTGAAATGGGAATTGTGCTGAGTTTCATGGAATCAGCAATCAGGTTATACGAAGCGCTTGTACTGATATCAATGATTTTAACCTTTTTGAATTTTAGTTTTTCATCCTTTGAAGAGAGGCTGTCACTCACTTCTAACACTTTGGCCTCCAGATTATTGTTTAAAGAAAAACTGATTGCGCCACTTTCGCCCCTTCCTGCCGAACCAAAAACACCATTCTGGAAATGATTATAATATTGTTTCTCTCCATCTCCATCCACATACGATCCCCAGAATCCAAATTTTTCCTGGCCAAAATCCGGAGTATAACTAAACCCGATGGAAGGAGTAATTTTATGCCTGATTGCTTTAATCCGGGAATTCGGATTTCGCATAATGTACATTCCATAAATATTTGTTGAAGAATTTAAACTATACGAATAATTATAGTTTCTCCTAAAAGAGTAAACCGTGTCAATTGCAACATGATCCGCATAGGGAGGAAGGAACTCACTGCTTGGATCGTATCGCTTGTTTATGTAACTGGTATACCAACGTTCCGAATAATTAAAACTTGGACTGAAATTGATAAATTTGAACAAATTAAACGAGGGTAAAGTAATTGGGATAGAATGCTGCCATCCATTCTGCCAGTCGCGTATCAGGGATTGATTGAAAAGTTCTTTTTCTTTAACATTGGAAATAGAATTCTTAATATTTCCGGAGTAACTGATACTGATCTTTTCATACCATTTAACTGGTCCAATCCTGTTTTTTACCTTGAACGGATTAATTTTAGACATGTTAAACGTTAATTCAGGTAAACTTAAAGAGATAGTCGTATCACGCGAGTTTTGAGAATGACGCAGATTCATTGACATGTTGAACGGAGAATTTTCAAACTTTTGAGAATACGAAATACTCGACGATTTCTGTGTCTGCAAATAATTCTCAACTGACTGTGTATTGTTCACATATGAATTCTCTTTATCATACGAGTTTGTAGACATATTTACACTGGCCGAAAATGTACGGTTCGGATTCGCTTTAGAATCCTGCGAATGCGACCAGTTAACTTTAAATCCTTTTGTTGTATAGGCATCTGGAAGTGGTTTTTCCGAGTATTTATTCAGGTTATAGCTAAAATCGAAATTACCATTATACCTGTACCTTGCTTTGTAATTGGTGTGTAAATTGGTAGCCCATGAACCCATTGAATAAATATCACCCTTTAGTGCCAGGTCAAAGTGATCACTCGCAGCCCAGTAATAACCACCTTCCCGGAGGAAAAAGCCACGGGTTTGTTCCTCTCCATAGGTCGGAATCAGTATACCAGAACTATAGGTAGAGGTAGTAGGAAAGTATCCAAAAGGGATGATCGCAGGGTAGATCGGGAAATCTTCCAAAACCAAATAAGCCGGACCAGTAATAATCTTTTTATTCGAAATAACTTTTGCCCTGGTCATCTGCAGGTAAAAGTGAGGATGCTCGGCATCGCAGGTTGTATATTTTCCGTTTTTCAATAAAAATGCATCTTTGCTGATTTTCTTTGTCCGTTCACTGTGAATAAACCCATCTCCCTGCGCAGTTTTGACATCAGTGATAATTCCCTTCTGAGTTTCAAAATTATACCTTATGGTTTTCGATTCAAACTCCTCATCACCATCTTTAAACACCGGGACTCCGACAATTGCACCTGTTGAATCGGGCAAACCTTCGGCATAAACCTCCTTTGTGGTAAAGTCAAGCATGATGTAATCTGCCTTAAGCTCAATACTCTGGTAGTTCACCACGCCATTTTTATACAGATATACTTTTTGACTATCAAAGTCAACAATGGTCGAATCTTCAGCAGTGTATGTAATTATTGACTCAAGCACAGGTTTAGACACGGTATCAGCTAATGCCTGATTTTGTGCAGCAGGAATGCTATCCACAGGGTTTATACCGGACGTAGAAATAGTATCCGATTCCAGATTTAGCTGGCCGAACGAAGAAAGGGCAACTAAAAATAATACATTTGTAAGAAGGTTTTTTATCAAAACTACAATTTATAAGATATGAACACGTACACTGTTCGGTTTGCAAAAATAGGAATAAGGCTTATACCTAAACGTCAAGAAATGTAAAATAATTTTAATATTTATATTTTTGTGCTGAAATACAATCTGATTATGATGAAGTACTATTATTTAAGGTCATTTTTGCTGCTAGTCCTAAGCGTTTTAATCTCAGGAAAAACATTTTCAGGGACATCGGATAATAAAACAAACAAACCAATGCTTGTTATTATTGATCCGGGACATGGAGGCAAAGATCCTGGTGCGGTAGCAAAAGGTGTTCGCGAAAAAGATGTTGTTCTTGGTGTTGGACTTAAACTTGGAAAATTCATGAATGAGAACTTTCCGGACGTAAAAGTAATATTTACAAGGAATACTGACGTTTTTGTTCCTTTAATAGAACGATCGAGAATAGCCAATAAAAACAAAGCAGATCTGTTCATATCGATCCATGCCAACTATTGCAGCACGCCGGCAATCAGAGGTACTGAAACATTTGTTCTTGGACTTCACCGTTCAAATGACAATCTGGATGTTGCCAAGAAGGAAAACTCGGTAATTCTCCTGGAAGATAATTATTCCAAAACCTACGAAGGTTTTGATCCTAATTCTTCAGAATCCTACATCATGTTTGAAATGGCCCAGGATATCTATATGGATCAAAGTTTATCTTTTGCTGACGACATTCAGCATCAATTTAAATCAAGACTTGAAAATTCAAGCCGGGGAGTAAAACAGGCTGGGTTTCTGGTTTTACGTCAGTCATCCATGCCAAGTGTTTTGGTCGAAACCGGATTTTTGAGTAATCAGGCTGAAGCAAATTATCTCAAAAGTGAAGAGGGTCAGAAAGAAATAGCCCTATCCATTCTTGGTGCTTTCCGAAAATTTAAAGACAGAAATTCAGGAGTCAATACTCCGGTTACAGCAGAAGCCAAGTCAACTCCTGCCAATCATCAGAATACGGAGACGACTAAACCTGCAGAGAATAAACCAGTAACGATTCCGGAAAATGAAAAACCTAAAAAAACAGATACTACTGATACCGCAACAGCATTAAAAAATTCGTCTGATGAGATTAACTCGTATTACAGTGTTCAAATTGGAGCAAATACAACTCCTATTGATCCGGTTGCGACAAATTTTAAGGGACTGAAAGGTATTAGAAGAGAAAAAGCAGATAAATATTACAGGTATTTCGTTGGCAAAGAAAGTTCCATCGAAAAAATAGGACCAATCTTTCAGCAGATCAAATCCAAATTTCCACAGGCATTTATTGTCTCTTTTGTTGATGGTGATCGAAAAATTATCAATACCGATTCCAAATAATTCAGCAGTATAAAACTAAAATAAAATAATCAATTTGTTTTCCTGATTAAAGCTGCATAGCTTTGTATCAGGGAAACAGAAACAATAAAAGAATGATTAAGATTTCGAAATATACCAAACTGGGTTTTTTACTTATTAGCAGTTTAGCTATACTTATTTGGGGAATTAACTACCTGAAAGGCATAGACATATTAAAGAAAAGTACGAACTATTACGTTGTTTATAACAAAATTGACGGGTTGATGAAGTCAAGTAACGTAATGATCAATGGTTATCAGGTCGGACAAGTTTCAGAAATCAAATTTATGGGCGATTATTCCGGACGACTTTTTGTCACTTTGTCAATTCATGGGGATTATAAAATTGCCAAAGGATCAACTGCAAGAATTGTCTCCAGCGATATAATGGGAACAAAATCGATCAAACTGGAGATCGAACATTCCACCGAATATTATCTGCCTAATGATACCATACCCGGATCGGTTGAAAGTGATTTAAAGGAACAGGTTAGCATGCAGGTACTTCCACTGAAGAGAAAAGCAGAAGAACTAATTGCTTCGTTCGATTCAGTTCTGACTGTAGTAACTTACGTTTTCAACGCAAGAACCAGGGAAAACCTGACCCAGAGTTTCGAAAATATTAACCGCACCATTGCCAATATCGAATCAGCATCAGGTGAACTGGATCAAATTATAAGCAGTGGAAAAATCAACTCAATTGTTACCAATTTAGATAGTATCAGTTATACAATCAAGCAGAACTCAGGTGATATTACCAATATTATTCAAAACATGTCAACGCTATCTGATTCTCTGGCCAAACTAAATATTAGCCCGGTATTTGCTGAAATAAGTACCTCGGTAGCAGGATTGAATACGATCATTCAGAAACTGAAATCCACCGACAGTTCTGCCGGCTTACTGATTAACGATCCTGCTCTTTACCAAAACCTGAACAATCTGGCCGGAAGCCTTGATTTACTATTGAAAGATGTTCGGAACAATCCGAAACGTTACGTGCATTTCTCTGCCTTCAACATAGGAAAAGATGTTTACATTACTGCCAAACCAACCACTCAGGGGAAAAAGAATCAGATTATTTATAAAGTTCATTTAATTTCTAGTCCGGCAAAATTATCAATTGAGTCAGCTTTTTTTAAAGGATTGGGTCCGATTGAGGAAATAAAGGTTAATGAGACTTACAATTATATGGCTGGCAAATCAACCGATTTTGAAAAAACATCCAAGATTCTTGATACTGCCAGAATCAATTTTCCGGATGCAAGTTTGGTCGCATTTAAGAATGGCCGAAAAATTAAAACGGAAAAGGCAATCAAAAAGCTAAGCAATTAGATATTGAACAATATCATAAATTATTGTAGCACGCCACACATACCTTTAATGGCAGGCATTTACGAAAACCAAATATTCAAGTAGTTAATATTCAGCAACTTAAATTCATTAAGAAAATATTAAACTATTTTTAATATTTAATCACCTGAGCCTTAAAGTACTTATCGTTTTTTAGTAAAAGTCAATAGCAAATCCATTTTTTTTCTACGTTTTTTTTTGCAAAATTTGTTTCTGGGAAAAAAATCAGGGAATACCATTTTATCATTTTTTTAATATTCTGCGCCAAGATGACTAATGATTATCGTTTGGTTTGGGATCATTGTCTGTCAGTTATTCGGGATAATGTTCCAAACATAAGTTTTAAAACATGGTTTGAACCAATCGTTCCGGTTAATCTGGATGATGAAGTTCTCACAATTCAGGTACCAAGTCCATTTTTTTATGAATATCTCGAAGAACAGTACATTGACTTACTTAGAAAGACTTTAAGGAAAGAACTTGGGCAGGGTGCAAAGTTGGAATATGTTGTAGTGATGGGGAACAATCAAAGTAACTCACAACCCTATACGGTAAAATACCCAACAAACAACAACAGTAAAATTCAAAATAAGCCGATGAGTATTCCACTGAGAAGTGAGGGGAAATCATCGATTAAAAATCCCTTTATTATTCCCGGAATTCAAAAAATTCAAATTGATCCTCAATTAAGACTTGATAATAACTTCGAGAATTTTGTTGAAGGTGAATGTAACCGTTTAGCCCGAAGCGCAGGCTATGCTGTTGCACAAAACCCCGGCGGAACAGCATTTAATCCGCTGTTGATATATGGCAATTCAGGTCTAGGAAAAACTCATCTGGCACATGCTATTGGTATTGAAGTTAAAGAACGCCATCCTGACAAGGTCGTTTTGTATGTCAATTCAAATAAATTCCAGACTCAATTTACCGAAGCTACCCGCAACAACAACCGGAATGATTTCCTTAATTTTTACCAGATGATTGATGTCCTGATTCTTGATGATGTTCAGGAATTTGCAGGCAAGGAAAAAACACAGGAAACTTTTTTCCACATTTTCAATCATTTACACCAAAGCGGCAAACAGCTGATTCTTACTTCAGATAAACCACCTATTGAACTGAAAGGACTTGAACAACGACTTCTTTCCCGATTTAAATGGGGTCTGACTGCTGATTTGCAACAGCCAAGCTTTGAAACACGGATGGATATTCTAAAACGCAAAACATACAAAGACGGGATTGAAATCTGTGACGAAGTTAAGGAATACATTGCCTCTCACATTACAACCAATATCAGAGAGCTCGAAGGAGCATTAGTATCGTTGTTGGCACAATCAACCCTGAATAAAAAAGAAATTACGCTTGAGCTGGCCAGCGAAATGATTAACAAGCTCGTTAAAAATTCGAAACGTGAAGTATCGATCGACTATATTGCCAAAGTAGTTTGCGATTATTTCAATATGCCGGTTGATTCGCTTCAGGCAAAAACACGTAAGCGCGAAGTTGTTCAGGCACGCCAGCTGGCCATGTATTTCTCGAAGAGCATGACCAAATCGTCCCTTGCATCAATTGGTTCGCAAATTGGCAACAAAGACCATGCGACTGTTCTTCATGCCTGTAAAACGGTGAATAACCTGAAGGAAACAGACAAGGCCTTTAAACTTTGTGTTGACGAGATTGAAAAGAAATTAAAATTGTAACAGATTAAAGCAGGTCCATTTTTGATCTGCTTTTTTGTTGCAGGCAAAATCAGACCAAATGATTTATCTTTTGCTGAGCATTCTTTCATCATCGGTAATTTTCATTACCTTCAAAGTTACTGAGCGCTATCATACCAATCTGATCAAGCTGATTACAGTTAATTATCTGGTAGCTGCTCTTTTGGGTTTTAGCTTCAACCGTCACTCAATTCCCTTCACAAATATTTTTTCCTCCAATTGGCTCCCATTTGCTTTATTGATCGGCTTTTCATTTATCCTGATGTTTTTTCTGATCGGTTATTCAACACGACTTTCCGGAGTTGCAGTGACTACAATTGCCGGAAAAATGTCGATGGTCATTCCCATTTTGTTTTCGATCCTGTATTTTTCTGAAAAAACTACGTTTCTTAAAGTTACTGGTCTTATTCTGGCAACCCTGGCTGTTTTCCTGACGAGTTACCGGCCTGTAAGCAAGGCAAAAAGTTTATTTTTGGTTTTGCTTCCTATTGCGATTTTCCTGGGATCCGGCATTACCGATTCAATCGTGAAATATGCGCAAACTCATTTTGTACCCAACAGCATGAGTTTGTTATTCTCTGCAATCGTTTTCCTGACAGCCCTGATTCTTGGCTTGTTGTTCATTCTCCTAAATCCCAAATCTGTTTCAAAAACCATTACTATTCCTGAACTCATTGGCGGAACCATTCTTGGAATTGCTAATTTTGGTTCATTGTATTTTTTCATTCTGGCTCTAAACAACAGTAAACTTGACAGTTCCATCGTTTTTGGATTGAACAACATTTGTATCGTTTTATTTTCCATTCTGATCGGATCAGTGATGTTTAAAGAAAAGTTTTCGAGAATTAATTTCGCAGGTGTTTTGATGGCTGTTACAGCTATCCTGATTTTAATGAATTACTGATGGAAGATACCTACAATACCATATCAAAACCTTCGGAAGGACTTTATAAAGCTAAAGGCAGTAAATTTATTTCATACGCATATCCCGTAACTTCGGAAGATGAAATCAAGGAAATCGTTCAGGCTTTAAAAAAGGAACATCATTCGGCCAGGCATCATTGTTATGCATGGCGTCTGGGTCACGAGAAATTACTTTTCAGGGCGAATGACGACGGCGAACCCTCCTCCTCTGCCGGGAAACCTATTCTGGGACAAATTCAGAGTTTTGACCTGACCAATATACTGATTGTGGTGGTTCGTTATTTCGGAGGTACTCTTCTTGGCGTCAGCGGACTTATTAGTGCCTACCGGAATGCTACTCTGGATGCAATCAATCAGGCCCAAATCGTTGAAGAATTGGTAGAGAAATGGCTGTTAATTGAATTCGATTACGCCGCAATGAATGATGTGATGAAAATCTTAAAAGATGAGAAGTTACCTCAGATTGATCCTGTGTTTGACCTCCAATGCAAATTAAAAACTCATGTAAGGCTAAGTGAATTAAGCAGGTTTGAGGAAGAAATCATAAAAATTGAAGGTGTGCAGATTTCTCAGGTCTAAATTGGCAGATAAATGTTTATAACATTTTCATAAAAATCAGATTGCACCTTGAAAAGATCATAAAAACAACTAATTTTGATCTTTGATGATACACCAGATAAAACAATACTTTTACTTTTCAGGTAATTTTTTTTACCTCGAAAATACATTTCAAAATGATCAGTATTGCTTTCTTCAATCAACTGATTTAACACATTTCGTATTCGTCCCGGGAATTCCGGTTCAATATAAAAAAGCCAACAGAAAAAACATTTCTGTTGGCTTTTTTTTGCCAGCAACAAATTAAAAATCAACAGATAAAATGAAGAAGAAAGACTTAATTTCAATCACAGATTATTCAAAAGAAGACTACCTGCGTATCCTGGAACTCGCAGCTGAATTTGAAAAAAATCCAAACCAGAAACTACTAGAAGGTAAGGTAGTTGCTTCTTTGTTCTTTGAACCATCAACCCGCACCCGATTAAGCTTTGAAACAGCAATTAATCGTTTGGGAGGTCGCATTGTCGGGTTCTCCGAGTCCGGATCATCAAGTGTTTCGAAAGGCGAAACATTGCACGACACCATCCGAATGGTGAGCAACTATGTCGATCTGATTGTCATGCGCCACCCGCTTGAGGGAAGTGCCCGTTATGCAGCTGAAGTGGCCGAAGTCCCGGTTATCAATGCCGGCGATGGTGCCAACCAGCACCCGACTCAAACACTGCTCGATATGTATTCAATCCTGAAGACTCAGGGAACACTCGACGACATTAATATTTTTCTGATTGGCGACCTGAAATACGGACGCACCGTTCACTCCCTGATCATGGCCATGTCGGAATTTAGAAACCCTATTTTTAACTTTATTGCTCCCGAAGAGCTGGCCATGCCTGAAGAATATAAATTGTTTCTGAAAGAAAAAGGAATACGCTATTTCGAGCACACCGAAATCAATGAAAACATCAATCATGCCGACATTATTTATATGACCCGTGTTCAGAAGGAACGTTTTATGGATCCTATTGAATACGAGAAAGTGAAAAACGTGTATATTTTACGTAACCGAATGCTGAAAAACACCAAACCCAACATGCGGATACTCCATCCGCTTCCCCGTGTCAACGAAATTCACCCCGATGTGGACAGCAACGAAAAAGCCTACTATTTTACCCAGGCCCGAAATGGTGTTTACACCCGTCAGGCAATTATTGCACATATCCTCAATCTTAAATAAATACAGCCATGAGCGATAGTTTAAAAAAGAAATTAAAACTGAAAGTTAGTGCGATCAATAATGGCACTGTAATCGATCACATTCCATCTGAAAACCTGTTCAAGGTAATTTCCATTTTGGGACTTCAGAAAGTAAAAACCCAAATTACCTTTGGAGCCAATTTCGAAAGTGAAAAACTCGGAAGTAAAGCCATCATTAAACTGGCGGATGTATTTTTCGAAGACGACGAAATCAATAAAATTTCGCTGATCGCCAGAAACGCCAACCTTAATATCATTCGCGATTACGAAGTAGTTGAAAAACGTGTGGTTGAGGTTCCGGACAAGGTGATTGGCATTGTCAAATGCTTCAATCCGAAGTGCATTACAAACAACGAAGAAATAACCACTTATTTTAATGTCATTTCAAAAAATCCGCTCGACCTGAAATGTAAATATTGTGAGAAGATTACGCACGAAGACCAAATGGTAATTAAGTAGTGTATGTCATTAAAGCAGAAGATAAAATCAGATTAAAATGACAACAACAAATTTTACAGACGTTTATCAGAAAGTGACGCATTTGGTTTCACAAAATCCGGATGATTTGCTATTCCTGATTTGTGAACTACTGAAACAAGAAGTTTATCATTACGACTGGGTTGGTTTTTATATTTTGGAGCACAAAAAGAACGAGCTTATACTGGTTTCATTTGCCGGGAAACCCACTCCGCACACACATATTGCAGTAGGGAAAGGCATTTGCGGCCAGGTGGCCGAAAGCGGTCAAACCATGATTGTTCAGGATGTAACACAGGTTGAAAACTACATTTCGTGTGGTCTCGAAGTTCAGTCGGAAATTGTGGTTCCGGTTTTGAAAAACAGAAGATTTGTGGCCGAATTGGATATTGACAGCCACTCTCCTGCCCCATTTACTGCCGAAGACAGCGAGTTCCTCAGCAAAATTTGTGATTTGCTGGCTGACAGGTTTTGAAATATTTTTCACTGATTATAGATTTGCAGTCAATAAACATAAGAAAACAGGTTAATTCACTGACATTATTTTTTCATAAATAATTGTTAATGAACCGTCCTTTTAAGGGTTTGCTTTGTTTAGATAGTTTACTTTGCAGAGACTCAATTTTTAATTTCTGGAAAAAACTATCAGAAAAGTTTCAATACCGCATGCTATGATGAACGAAATTTATGAGATTCTATTCCACACCAATGAAGCAATCTATAACATTGTTTCAAACAATGTTTATGAAGCCTATTTCGTTCTCTTTCTGGTTATTTTTCTGGAAACAGGTCTGATTGTTTTCCCTTTTCTGCCAGGCGATGGATTACTTTTTTCAGCAGGAGTCATTGCAGCATCTTCAGAAATGAATATCCTTTTGCTTCTACCGATCCTGATTCTGGCGGCCATCTTTGGCAATCATTTCAATTATGGCATTGGCCAACTGATTGGAAAGAAGATAGAACGAAGTAAAAACAGACTGGTGCAGAAATACTTAGTCCGATCGATTAATGAAACCCGGAAGTTTTACCACAAACATGGGAAAAAGTCAATCATACTCGGTAGGTTTTTCCCCGTAATACGAACTTATATTCCATTTCTGGCAGGGACAGTAAAATTTGATTTCCCCATTTTCGGAATCTATACCATCATCGGCTCTGTTATCTGGGTTTCGTTTTTCACACTGGCAGGCTACTTTCTTGCAGAGTTCACCTGGATTAAAGATAATTTCGAACTCATCTTCCTTGGATTAATCGTTGTGACACTTATCCCGTTTTTTTTCGTAGCGATTAAAACCTTACTCTTTAAGAAGAGAAATTAACCCAGCAGCAATCTTCACGAAAACCTTGATTATTCGACAAAAAAGCTATTTTTGAAACGTCAAAACCAGCCTCTATGTCGAAATTATTTATTACAAAGCCAATGTCGGTATTAATGACCGAGTCAAAATCTGATCAGGGCTTACGGAAATCATTAAGTGCACTAAACCTGACCACTCTTGGAGTTGGTGCAGTTATCGGAGCGGGAATATTTGTGTTAACCGGACAGGCTGCAGCCCAGTATGCCGGACCAGCCATTGTTATTTCATTCCTGATATCCGGATTTGCCTGTTTATTGGCAGGTTTGTGTTATGCCGAATTTGCTTCCATGATTCCGATTTCGGGAAGTGCATATACTTATGCTTATGCCACCATGGGCGAGTTTGTGGCCTGGATTATTGGCTGGGATTTGATTCTTGAATACCTGTTTGCCGCGTCTACCGTTGCGGTTGGATGGGCAGGCTATGTGGTCAGTTTTCTGAAAGATTTTGGCATTATCATACCTGCACAATTCACGGCAGCATGGGGCTCTGTGTTGGTAAATATACCTCAGGTTGGATGGACATCAATAACTCCGGAACTAACCAAAAATCTGGCAACTTCAGGCATCGCTGTTGATAGCCTCCCTCACCTTTCCGGAATTTTGAATTTACCGGCCATGTTTGTTGTCGCAGCAATTTCGCTTTTATTGCTAATCGGAATTCGTGAATCGGCTAAATTCAATAATGTCATGGTGATCATCAAGGTATTTGTGATCTTACTGTTTATTGGTATCGGATTCATGTTTGTCAACAAAGCCAACTGGCATCCGTTTATTCCTAAGAATACCGGCGAATGGGGCCACTATGGCTGGAGCGGTATTTTTCGTGGGGCGGCGGTGATATTCTTTGCATACATTGGTTTTGATGCTGTTTCAACAGCTGCTCAGGAAGCTAAAAACCCACAAAGGGATATGCCCATCGGAATTTTGGGATCACTCGGAATTTCAACTGTTTTGTATATTCTGGTAGCTATCGTTTTAACCGGAATTGTCAGTTTTACATTTCTAAATGTGGCCGATCCTATCGCCGTTGGCGTGAATGCTATGGGACCCGAATTATTCTGGTTGCGACCAATTATTAAAATAGCCGCCATCGCCGGACTAAGTTCTGTTATTCTGGTTTTGCTGATGGGACAACCCAGAATCTTCTATTCCATGTCGAAAGACGGATTGTTGCCACCCGTTTTTTCGAGAATTCATCCGCGGTTTAAAACACCATACGCAAGCACTCTAATTACCGGATCAGTAGCTCTTGTCCTCGCCGGAATTTTACCGATTAACATTCTGGGAGAACTGGTTTCCATCGGTACCTTGCTGGCTTTTGCAATTGTGTGTATCGGAATTATCATTCTGAGAGTAAAAAGACCTGACATTAAAAGATCGTTTAAAACTCCGTGGGTTCCACTCGTTCCGATTTTAGGTGCCGGAATTTGTATTCTGCAAATGCTTTCACTTCCCTGGGAAACCTGGGCCCGTCTAATTGTATGGATGGCATTGGGATTCGTTATTTATTTTACCTACGGAATCAGGAAAAGTAAGATCCGAAATAATCGTTCTTAAATACTAAGAAAAAATCATTTTACCACTCAGCCTTTCGACATTCTTACCAATAATAACCATAGCTGGCATGGGTGGTTTTTCGGTTTCAAGCAAGTGCGCAATAGTTCCCAGAGTACTTTCAAAAGCAACAGCTCCTGGTTGTGAAACTTTGCTTAGAATCTGAACTTTAGTTTCCGCAGAAATGGATTGATTGAGTAATTGCTCAGCCAGTCGGACCAGTTTGTTTAGTCCCATAAAAAACACAACCGGAGAACCTGACTTCAGGACAGACACAAAGGTCTCGATGTCAATAAATTCGCCTTCCTGGTAGTGACCAGTGGCAAAAAGGACCATGCTGTTTTTTCCTCGTTCGGTAAGCGGAATACCATACAGCGAGGCGGCTGCCAGAGCAGATGTAACTCCCGGAATAACTTCGTAATCTAGCTTGTTTTCGATGCAAAACCTGATTTCTTCAGCTCCGCGGCCAAAAATCATTGGGTCGCCGGATTTAAGGCGAACAACTTTTTGTCCTTTTGCTGCCAGATCAATAATCAGCTGATTGATTCCTTCCTGGCGCTCGGTTTGGTCTTGACCGTCCTGATAAAGTTTGCCCACGTATAGCCGCTGTGCTTCAGGTTTGGCAAGTTTCAAAATTTCCTCGCTGACCAAGGCATCGTGAAGAATACAATCGGCCTCCTGAATTCGCTTCAGTGCTTTGATTGTTAATAATTCCGGATCGCCCGGACCGGCACCAACTATGGAGATGAGATGGCTCAAAATAACCTCCCCGAACCCCTCACCAGGAGGGGAGAAAAAAGAACACATTGTTGAAGATATGCAGTTTCAATATGATATATATACATAAGGATCATCAGATTATAACTTTAAAAGCAGCTTTTCGATTTCACTTTTCTCTCATTTTTGTTTTACCAAACTTTCCAGGTAATCCATCGGGTTTGGGTACATAAACCGGTAGTTCAACATCCGGATCAGCTTACTGCTGTCGACAATTTTATATTCTCCAACTTGTTCTGAAATAATCGGCTCCGGCAAGCCTGAAATCCATGCAGCTTTTCCATAAAAGTCTTTTTTCATTGGATGTTCCGGGCTACAGGCATTGAAGGTTTCGCCCCAAAGTTCCTGTTCCATAATGGCTGAAATGATCCCGATACAATCGTTCTGATGAATCAGATTGACCGGAGTATTGACAACAGATCGGCTTGATTTTAACAGAAACCTGGCAGGATTCCGGTCGGCTCCGATCAATCCACCAAACCGGATGGTTGTCGTTTTAAAATCAGGCTGACTATTCAGCAGATTTTCTGCACGAAGACAAGCACTCCCACTTTCCTTTTCCGGAGAAAAAGTATCGTATTCACGGGCAACCTGAAGCTTTTCAGGATAAACCGAAGTGGACGAAATAAAGATTATTTTCCGGATTCCGGACTTCAGGATAAATGGGATTATTTGCCCTATTTGTGCCGGAAAAATGTGTTCAATTCCTTCGATTCTGCGCGGAGGGATTGAAATAATCAATACATCAGCTTCAAAAAAAATAGGATCATCAACAATCGCTTCCGAATCGGATAAAACAATCCGGTAGGGTGAAATGCCTGAATCGCCAAGCAGATCGAACTTTTCCGGAGAAGTGACCGAACCTTTAACCAAAAGTCCATTGCCGGCCAACTGTTTTCCGAGGGGCACTCCCAACCAACCGCAACCTAAAATTGAAACTGTTCTTTTTTTCATCCAAATTTACTTGTTGTTTTCTTCCTGCCAGCGGGCTATCGAATATTGAACAAACGACAACTCTTCCTGTTCGGGTGAAAGATACACTTTATTGGTAAAAACACGCCAGGCTTCCCGGGCTGTTGAGTTTTCGTTGGCTAGAATAAGCGATGAAGGATTCGGGAAATTTCCGGAAGCCTTAAAGTTATCGATACCCGATGGGCTGAAGAACAAATAGGCATCAAAAATTCCGCTCACAAACTGCTCAACCGGTGTATTTTTGTACACTTCAACTTCGGAATAGGACACCCCTGAGCCGGCAAAAAGTGAATCGATTTCGCTGTACAGCTTGTCGCCATGCAAAAACAAAACAGACTCGCCCTCATTTTTGGAAATCACTTTCTCTGCCAATTCGAGTGCATTTGAAAATGAGGATACAAAAATAGGCAAATTAAGATTTTTTAGAATCTCAGCCTGCTTTTCGGACCAGCAATAGAGGCGATCGGTTTGATTTAAGCCAAGTTGTTCACCGAAACGAACCAGCCAATGTGCAGCATAAGTACTTGTTACGACCCATTGTTTACTTTGCTTGGCTATTGTTCCGAAAAAAGGCAGATTGGGTTTTTTGTACTCGATCCGTAAAAATGGTTGTTCGATGTATTGAACATGCTGCTTTTGCAGCCATTGTCTGGTTTTGCGTGACAATTTTTCACCGATAAAAAATACTGGAGTTTTCATGGTATAAGTTTTTAATGTTTGAAATCACTTCCTTTTAATGTTGCTTTGACGTACTGCTTCCGGATAACGAAATCGCCAAATTTTTCTCCATCGCTGCGGTTTTCTGCATAATCAGCAATGATTGGAGTCAATTCAGCCAGAATTTCTTCTTCGGAAAGCGTTTCTTTATAGAGCGTATTCAGGCGGGATCCGATAAAATTTCCGCCCAGGTAGAGATTGTAATGACCTTCAGATTTCCCAACGAAGCCGATTTCAGCCAGGTAAGGCCTTCCGCAGCCATTCGGACAGCCAGTCATTCGAATCACAATTTCTTCTTTAAACAATCCATGCTGATCAAGAATCGTTTCGATTTTAGTGACCAGCGATGGCAGATACCTTTCGGCTTCAGCAAATGCTAATCCACAGGTATTTAGTGCCACACAGGCGATGGAATTCGACCTCAGTCCAGATATTTCGCCCGGCAAAACGCCATGCTTTTTCAGAATTTCGCTTACTTTCTTTTTTTCATCTGAAGTTACATTGGCAATAATGAGATTCTGGTTTCCGGTCAGGATAAATTGTCCCTCAATGTGCTGAGCTATTTCACGAAGCGCCGATTTCGTTTTGAAAGTGCCTTTATCAGCGACCCGGCCACCTTCGATAAAAAGGGTCAGGCTCCATTTCGAGTCAGTGCCTTTTTTCCAGCCCAGTCGGTCTCCATTGCGGGTAAACGCAAACGGTTTCTGTTCCTGAAGTTCATACCCGAGAGACTTATTCAATTCATTTTTAAACCAGTCGATACCGTGATCGTCGATGGTGTATTTTAGTCTTGCACGTTTGCGATTTTGACGGTTCCCATTATCGCGCTGAATCAGTACTGTTTTCTCTGCCACATCAAGCACCTGTTCCGGCAAACAGAAACCAATCACTTCAGCCAGTCGCGGATAAGCTTCCGGTATTCCAAAAGTTGAACCCATTCCGCCCCCAACGGCAATATTGTAACCGATAATTTTATTTTGTTCTACAATAGCTATAAATCCAAGATCCTGAGAAAACACATCGGAATCGTTGTAAGGAGGAATAGCCACCGTGATTTTGAATTTACGCGGAAGATAACGATCACCATAAAGCGGTTCAACCGTCTCTTTGCTGTCGGCAATCAGCTTCTGGTCGAGCCATATTTCGTGATAGGCAGTGGTCGATGGCAGTAAATGTTCGCTGATTCGGCCTGCGGTTTCATACACTTCGGCATGAAGTTCAGACTCTGCCGGATTCGGATGACTCATCACATTGCGGTTGACATCGCCACATGCCGCAATGGTATCCATTAATCCGTCATTGATTCCCTGGATGGTCTTTTTCAGGTTCGACTTAATCACTCCATGCAGCTGAAAAGCCTGTCTGGTGGTCAGCTTCAGCGTATGATTGGCATATTGTTCCGACAAATCGTCCATTTGCAGCCATTGTTTGGGAGTCGTTACCCCACCCGGAATCCTCACCCGAATCAGGAAAGAATAAGCAGGCTCAAGCTTTTGCTTTTTGCGCTCCTTTTCCAGATCGCGGTCTGCCTGCTGGTAGATGCCGTGAAATTTAGAAATCTGCGTGTCAGCCATTGCAATCGATCCGGTAACCGGATCTGCAATACTTTCGACCAGTGTTCCCCGCAGGTAATTGCTTTCATATTTGATTCGTTCTAATTCTGAAAGTTCTTTCCAATTGATAATATCGTTCATCTTCTATCAGTTTTTATACGTACGAACCAGTAAGTATTTATACCACTAAGTAACGCAATTAAATTTGCTATGTTCATCGTAATTCAGGATTATTTACTACGATTTAAATTATTTAACATTGAGTCTTCAATCAATACAGATCGGTTTGAAAACGCTTCTCTTTTCTCAGCTTCTTCATGTATTCCTGCGCTTTTTTTGCACTCATGCCGCCTTCGGTTTCAAATATCCGGAGTAAGGTTTTTTGCACATCACGACCCATCTGTTTCAGATCGCCACACAAATAAATACTTGCTCCATTGTTCAGCCAGTCAAAAACTTCCTTTTGCTTTTCGATCAGGCGATGCTGCACGTAAATTTTTTCATCCTGATCGCGCGAGAAGGCCAGATCAATTTTTTCGAGATAACCATCCTTCAATAATTTCTGCCATTCGGTCTGATACAAAAAATCGGAATAAAACCGGCGTTCCCCAAAGAAAAGCCAGGTATTTCCTTTCTGATTACTGGCTTCGCGCTGCTGTAGAAAAGAACGGTAAGGAGCGACTCCCGTACCAGCACCAATCAGGATAACCGAAGTTTTTTCATCTTCAGGAAGTTTAAACGAAGGATTTTTTTCGATGAATACCGAAACGGGAGAATCGATGTCAAGCCGGTCGGCCAGGTAGACCGAACAAGCACCTGCGCGTTCACGGCCCTTGTAAGAATAGCGCACTGAAGCAACCGTGATATGCACTTCATCGCCAACAGCAGCCTGGCTTGAAGAGATGGAATAGAGACGCGCAGGAAAACTTCGTAGAATGCCAACCAGTTCCTGAGCTGTAAATTCGTATGGAAATTCTTCCAACAGATCCAGAACATCGTGTCCAAACAGATATTGGTCAAGTTGTGATTCATTTTCAAATACTTCCTGAAGTTTCTGATTCCCGGTTTTTTCCAGATATTTCTGAATTACGTCGCGGTTTAATACCGTAATTTCCAGGTGATCAGACAAGGCTTCACGCAAAGGGAATACACCTTCTTTGATGTTTACAGGTTCTGTTCCGGCAAAATGGGCTTGTTTTAAAATGCCATCGATCAATGCCGTCGGATTATTGGCCAGAATTCCAACGGAATCACCTGGCTCATAGGTCAGTCCAGATCCTTCCAGTGATATTTCGACATGATATACTTCTTTATCAGAATCACGCCCGGTGATCTTTACTTTTTCCAGTACGGAAGCACGGAATGGGTTTTTCCGGGAATATTGTTCCTTCTCTTCGTGATTATTTACTACAAGAGTCTGAGCCGAAGAAACAGGCACTTCTGAAAAAATAGTTATAAACTGATCGATCCAACGATTGGCATCATCTTCATAATCCACATCGAGTGTTAAAACCGGAAGAATAGATTTTGCTCCTGATTTTTCGAGGGCATGTTCAATGTCGATTCCCGTCTTGCAAAAGAACTTGTAACTTTTATCGCCCAATGCAACAACCGAATAATTCAGGCTGGGTAACTGAGGCGAACGTTTACCGGTTATAAAGCTGTAAAAATCTTCGGCCATTGCCGGTGGTTCACCTTCTCCATGTGTACTGACAATAAAAACCACATTGGTTTCTGAAGTCAATTGTCTGGTTTTATATTCATCCAGAGCCACTGAACTCACCTCGACTCCAAGGGCGGAAAGCTTTTCAGCCAGCTTAACCGCAATGAGTTTACTGCGCCCGGTATGCGTTCCGTAAAGAATTCTCAACTGTTTATTGCTTTTCGCCTGATTGACAGCCGGCAAAGACTGCTCAACGCCTGTAGATGCAAGCAATCCCTGAAGATAACCGTTTATCCAGAGTAACTGCTCTCGGTTCAATCCAGCGGACAAGCTCGATAAAGCACTGATTTGCTGTTCGTTTAATGGACTTAATTGCAAACTCATATTCTTTATTTTTTTATATTTTCAAGAAATTCCTGAATGAGATTCCGCACCCGAATGGATTCGTACACATTCTCTGCATTTGAACTGACTGCTACAGTAATAATTCCATCCTGATAAATAGCAGGTGAAACAAACTGGCAAAGTGCAGGTTTGTCATGAATATTGACCAAAACTCCGGCCTCTTTTCCATCCTCTAAAATCTGTTGATCAAGGATTTCATTATTCGTACAGGAATAAAGCATCAGATAGGCTTTCAGATCACTTTTTTCATACTTTTTTCGGTAGCAAACGATACCGGTAGCGATAACTTCATCGATAACATTTTCGGCTACAACTTCAAGCTGAGCACCAGATCGTTGCAGAATCCTGATTTTCTTCAAAGCACTTTGGCCTCCACCGATGATCAGTATTTTCCGGTCTGAAATATCAATGGATATGGGTAAAAATTTTCTTGTCATGGTATTTTGTTTTAAATCTGATAATCAGTATCTGAATTTTTAATCCGACCGAATTTGATATTATTCCAGGTTCGCTCATGGATATAATACAGCGTCATTTTGGTGAAAACTTCAACTCCTCCGATCGAAAACGCGAGACCCGGCTTGCCGGTTATGACGTAAGCAATCAAAATGGTATCAATTGTTCCAATGGTGCGCCATGAAATTGACTTTACAATGCTACGGTATGATTTATCGCTCATTTGTTATTCTTTTTGTAAAAAAAAAGCCCTTCTGGAATCCAGAAGGGCTTAAAAATAATGGGGTAAAATAATTCACCTATATCTTGTCATCCTCCTGAAATATTAAATACATACACATACACATACTCATTGGAGAGTACATGGTACGGGTAGAATTCATATTTGATATTTCAGAAGAAAACTTGTTCATCAATAAAGACTTATTTGTCTGTAATTATTTATGGCTACAAATGTAAGTTCTAATTTCACATTTCAAAGCAATTCGATATTTATTTTTTGCTGATTTATAAAAATGCAAAAAAATGGATTCTATCTTTGCCTACTGATTCCTATAATTTTCAATGGCGAAGACTACGATTTATTATTTTAATCCAACCTGCGAACTGGCTGTTGCCAATGGTTCGTTCAGTTACATGCCGCCACTGCTGCTTCAGGAAATGGAACGCGACCTGGCCATACTTCCTTTTATATTCGGAAATGAAAATGATTTTGTGCTGACTGAAAATTTGCCATCTGCCAGTTTTTTGCAAAGGCTAAAGGATGCCGGATTTATCTTACCGGAGTTTGGCCGTCTATCGGAACTGGAAGCCATGCCTGACAATTCGCCTGATGCCATTTGTCCCTGGGGATGGAGCCCGGCAGCTCATTTCAAATTAAAGAATCTGAAAGAAAAGTGTGCTTCTGAATTTAAGGCAAGCCCGGTTTTCGCATGGAAGGATGAACATAAATTCGTATTTGAACGGGAGACTTCATTAAATTTCCTGAATGGGATTCTGGATAAAAACACACCTGATTGGTTTGTTAACAGAACAATGACCGGAGTAAAAGTGACCACTTGTGAAGAAATTGAATCGTTGCTGAAACAGCATTCAGCAGTAGTTTTAAAAGCCCCTGTAAGTTCTTCCGGACGCGGAGTTCAGATCATTCGGAAGAAAAAACTGAACATCGCAAACAGGCAATGGATTTCAGGAATAATCAAACAACAAAACTATCTGATAGCAGAGCCTTTTCTGGAAAAACGAACTGATCTGTCGTTTCAGTTTCGGATATTACCTGATACTGAAATTGATTATTTGGGCTATTCCATTTTTGAAACCAATTCGAACGGACAATACAAGGGAACCCGAATTCATCCTGATCTGAAAATTATTATGCCGGAAAATAATACGCATGAACTGGAAGAGATGATCCGAACAACCGCAAATGTAATCATGAAAGCCTTAAAAAGTTCGGTCTATGCAGGTTGTCACCGGGGATTTTTAGGTGTTGATGCGCTTATTTTCAGTGATCAGAACCGGTTAATGATGCAGCCTTGTATTGAAGTAAACAGCCGCATGAATATGGGAATACTTGTCTTGTTTCTCCAAAAGAAAATTCATCTGGAAGCGAGTGGTAAATTTGAACTCTTTTACGGATCACCGGGAGAGTTTTTGAATTTCTCAACGATACAAACTCAGTTAAACCCACCGAAATTAAAAGAAGGAAAACTATTTTCCGGATTTATACCATTGGTTGAGCCAGACATCAGCAAAAAGTTTGGAGCCTATATTTCTTTAGAAACTGACAGATAGCGGTTTATGGTATCGAGCAAATGTTTTAAACGGATTGGCTTGGTAATGAATTCATCGCAACCAGCTTCCTGACACATTCGTTCTTCACCTGAAAGAATAAATGCCGTTTGTACAACAATGATTATTTCCGGGAAAAGTGATTTTATGATGCGGGTAGCTTCAATGCCATCCATTTTGGGCATATTAATATCCATTAAAATCAAATCAACTTGTTTATTTCTTTTTACGTTTTCAACGGCATCCAGCCCGTTTTTTGCCCAAATTAATTTTGCCTTCGTTTTCCTTAAGGCAGCCTCAAAATAAATATTACTGGGTTCATTGTCTTCAACGATTAAAACCGTTTTACCTTCCCACAGATAATTTGTATCAGTGAATTCCATTTTTTTATTATTTAGATGTCATTATTTTTCAACTGCTTGCATATTCGGACAATAATTCTGTTTAATTCATTTGCATTGAATGGCTTACACAAATAATCATCCATGCCTGCAGCGACAAATAATTCTTTATCGCTTTTTAATGTATTGGCGGTCATGGCAATAATAGGAACCCGGTTTGCAACGTTATTCTGCTGTTCCCATTCCCTGATTTTTCCTGTCGCTTCAACTCCATCCATTCCCGGCATCTGGATATCCATAAATATCACATCGGGCGACTCGTTTATAAACTGCTCAACAGCCAGTAAACCATCAGAAACAATACTCACTGAATGCCCCAGTTTTTCCAGATTTAATTTAGCAATTTTTTGGTTAATTACGTTATCTTCAGCCAGTAAAATTTTTAATTTTTTATCCGATGGCATTAATTCTTCCGGTTCCTGATTTTCCTCCTCCGCAAAATCAATCAAAGAAACTCCAAATTCACCGTCGAAATGGAAAATTGCTCCTTTCCCCTCTTCGCTGACTATGCCAATACTTCCATTCATTAACATGACCAGATTCTTGGATATTGCCAAGCCCAGTCCAGTACCTCCAAATTTTCGTGATGTGGACACGTCTGCCTGTGAAAATGATTTGAAAAGCTTCGATTGATTTTCAGGAGAAATTCCAATACCGGTATCCTGAACTTCAAAATGCAAACGTACAATACTTTCATTCATTTCAACAAGATTCACCCGAACATGTACAAATCCTTTGGCAGTAAATTTAATTGAATTATTGCAAAGGTTAATCAGCACCTGTTTTAGCCGCAGTGGATCGCCAATGAGCAGTAGTGGAACATCGGGGGCAACTTCAAACGAAAGATCAATATTTTTCTCTATGGCTTTATACCGAAGAATTTTTATTACTTCGTCTATTTCGTCGTTAATATTAAAACGGATGCGTTCAAAAGTGATCTGACCGGCTTCAATTTTCGAAAAATCGAGTACATCATTAATAATCATCAGTAGGTTTTCGCCTGAAATACCAATGATATCTAAATATTCATGTTGCTCTTCAGTTAATTGAGTTCGTTTCAGAATATCAATCATTCCTACAATTCCATTCATTGGAGTCCTGATTTCATGCGAAATATTGGCTAAAAAGATCGCTTTTGCTTTTGTTGCACCTTCAGCCATTTCCTTCGACTTAATTAGCTCTTCCTGAGTTTTCCGCAAAGTCAGATGAAAATTGACCCTCGCCAGAAGTTCTTCTTTGCTGAATGGTTTGGGAATATAATCGACAGCGCCCAGCTGAAATCCTTTAATTATACTTTCCTTCTCCCTTTTCGCAGTCAGGAAAATTATTGGAATATCCTGAGTTTGCTGGTTTGCTTTTAAATGCGAACAAACTTCAAATCCATCAATGTCGGGCAATATGACATCAAGTAAAATCAGATCAAATTTATGGGCTTTCGCTTTAGCGATTGCAGATTTTCCATTAATCGCAGTGGCAATCATGTATCCTTTTTCCGATAAAATATCTTTCATCAGATCAAGATTTAGCTGCACATCGTCAACAATTAAAATTCTGGATGTTTGATTATTCTCTGTCATTGGGCTGAAATGTTGTGTTTAACCAATTGATCAATTCATCCGGATTTCCTATCATTTTTGCGGCATTCAGCTTAATAGCCTCTTTAGGCATTCCGAAAATTACAGCTGATTGTTCATCCTGCGCAAAGGTCATTGCGCCAATTTCATACAATTCGAGCATTCCTCTGGATCCATCGGATCCCATTCCCGTTAAAAGAATCGCAGTTATATTTTTTCCTGAAAACTCACTCGCCGAATGAAATAACACATCAACAGAAGGGCGATGCCGGTTAACCAATGGTCCATTTTCGAGTTTGCATTTATACTGACCATTTTCCCGAATCAAATGAAGGTGATTGAATCCATTGGCAATAAAAGCACAGCCCCGCTGAATCAGATCGCCTTGTTCAGCTTCTTTCACATCCAGCCTGCTTTCCAAATTTAGCCTGCTGGCAAATGCTTTTGTAAATTCTCCAGGCATGTGTTGAACGATTAATATACCAGGTAAATCGTTCCGTAATTTTTTTAAAATTCTTGAAATAACTTCTGTCCCTCCTGTAGAAGCACCAATTAATATGATTTTTTCTGATTTCAGTTTAGAATTCAGAACTGAATTTGTCAATTTTCCCGTTTGACTAAAAGGGAAATTTCCGGTTTCATTTGCGTTAACAGGCTTTATCCGGATTCGCTCAATCATAGCCGAAGCTTTTATGGCATCAATAATCCGGATACTGTATTCTTCCAACTGTTCCTGACTTGATAATTTGGGCTTGGTAATTATTTCTTTTGCACCCAGTTTTAATGCCCTGATTCCTTTTTCAGAGCCTTCACCGGCAATTGAAGAAATAACAACAACCGGGATAGGATGTTGCTTCATTAACTTACTCAGGAACGTAAGTCCATCCATCCGGGGCATTTCAATATCAAGGGTAATCACATCAGGAAGGTTCTCAGCAATTTTAGCTACAGCTTCATAGGGATCCGAAGCTGATCCAACAACCTCAATTTCAGAATCATGACTCAGAATTTGTATGATAGTATTTCGTACTGAAACGGAATCATCAACTACCAATACTTTTATTTTTCGGCTCATTTCGAGTTGTTTTGAATTGTTTTAGCCAGATACTTTTGCAACACTTCACCAGTTCCGGTATTAAAATGAATTTTCCGTCCAATTTGTCCTCCTGTACTTGAACTCACCACGGAAATCCCTAATTCATCGACCATTTTGTAAGCTAATTCAATATTCCTTTGTCCAACATTAAAAACAGAATGCTGTTCTCCAAGAACTTTAGCTCCTCCGAAAATTTTACATACAATATCTTCTTTTTTTGCACCAAAGTCAAGCATTTTTTGAAATAATTCAAGAATCGCCACATTTCCAAATTTCGGAGATTCCAATCCATCGCCATTCCAGTAGGGTAACATGTAGTGGTTGATGCCCCCGATAGTCCTTTTTTTATCAAAAAAACAAACAGCCACACAAGATCCAAGTATCGTGGTGATCCATTGCGTGTCTTTGCTGACATAAATGGTTGATGGATGCAGAAAATATGGCGTTTGTCTGATATTGGTCATTAGTAACTCACCTCAGAATCAAGTAAAAAGTCTTCAAGGTCTTCCCACTCATCGGCTCCCACACTTTCCGGGATAGAAACCATTACGCGAATTCCACCTTTATAATTATCATTCATACTTACTTTTCCTCCAAGCATTTCAGTGCAAGCCAGTACAATAGACAATCCCAGACCGTGGCCAGTATTAATCGAATTGATTTTCTCATCGAGTTGCTTAAAGCGATCGAAGATAACTTGACGGTCAACCGGATTAATCCCTTTTCCATGATCGGAAACTTCCATAGAGAGCTTACCTTTTCCCAAAACAAAATTCAGGTCGATAACCGAACCTTCAGGGCTGTATTTGATTGAATTACTGATCAGGTTTTTGAGAATCAGATCCAATTTCTCCCGATCAGATGTAAACGAAATTGGCTCATTGGCTATCATTTCATTCGTAAAATCAACCGAAAGCCGGATGTTATTCTTAGCCATCTGATTTTTAAAATATTGACAAACATGATCGCTCAACTCATTGATTCGGATGACAGAAAAATTGAGTTCTTCCTTACCGGCTTCAATCAGGGCGGCAACAAAAACATTTTTAAGCTGAAAATCGAGATGAAATGCTTCTTCAAAAATCAGTTCAGCCATACGGTGAACCTGCGCCATTTCCCCTTCACTCATTCGCTTAATATTTTCAGCCAAGGCAAGTATACTGGCAAACGGGTTTACTATCTCATTGGTAATATTGCTGATAAAATGACCTTTCAATCTTTCTGAATCGCGCAATTTTTCGTTCACCTTATACAGGCTCCTGACCAATTCTTCATTTTCCCTTTTAAGCTGTAAAATTTGATGTCTGGACATTTCCAACTCATTTTCAAGTTCATTTTTAGAATTCATAAGTTCGTATCATTTGTTTTAACATAAACACTAGGTGCAATAGATTGGATAGGCAGGCGCATATTTATTAGCGATTCTGAATGGCCAATAAACAAATAACCTCCTGTATTTAAGCTTCCCAGAACTTTCGTAAGAACCTTCATTTGAATTTCATGACTAAAATAAATAAGCGTATTTCGTAGAAAAACTACATCAAACAGCACGTTAAGCGGATACGAATCGTCCATCAAATTCAGATATGCCACTCTCACTTTTTCACGGATAGCATTTACAAGCCTGACTTTCGGATCTTTCATACTTTTACTTTTTAAAAAATAGAGTAGTTTGATATCCAGAGTCAGATTGTCAACCTGTGACATTGGATAAATCGCATCTTTGGCCGACTTTAACATCCTGACTGAGATATCTGTTGCCACGATGGAATAATCGAACATGACCCTTTTCATCCGCATAAATTCTTCCAACGTAATTCCAATCGAATAAGCCTCCTGACCACTCGAACAACCGGCGCTCCAGATCTTCAAATGAGGCTGATGCTGACCTTTATTCATAAAATCGGGCAGGAATTGATTGGTCATAAAGTTGAAATGATCATTCTCCCTGAAAAATTCAGTTTTATTGGTTGAAATATAATCGGCCAAAAGGCTAAACTCGGATGATTCTCCCTGATCGCTGAGTAACTTCAGAACATAATCATCAAATGAATGAATATCCAGTTCGCGCAAACGTCGCTGCAATCTGGCCTGAAACATGATCTTCTTATCCGGAGGCATTTTAATTCCATACCTTTCGGTGATCATTTTTCCCAGCTGAAGAAAAAGCTCGTCTGATAGTTGTTTAAATTCCAATTTCAACATTGTAAGATAAAGGAAAAACTATAAAAACACTTAAAACCGCTCAAACTCATCGTCAGGACTTTCCGGTTCATCCAGTTCAATGACAACACCACGTTTGATTTTTTCCGGGGCATTTTCAACTTGCTGATATTGATTCTTCATTGTTTTATTTAGCCTTTTGTCCTGGTTGTTATCATTTATTTTGAAGAAAGAAATAATCTTCTGAAGGTGCTCTGCCTGTGCTGATAACTCTACAGCATTGGTCGATAATTCTTCTGACGTTGCAGCATTTTGCTGGGTTACCATATTCAATTGCTGAATAGCCGAATTAATCTGCCCGGCCCCTAAACTTTGTTCGAAATTGGCTGCCGATATTTCCTGAATCAAGCGTGAAGTTTTTTGGATATCAGGAACAATTTCTTTCATGAGTTTTCCGGCTTCCTCCGCATTGTATACACTCGATTTCGTAAGCTGGTCAATCTCTGAAGCTGCCAGTTTGCTGCGATCGGCCAACTTGCCAACTTCTGAGGCAACTACACCAAAGCCACGTCCGTGCTCCCCTGCTCTTGCGGCTTCAACTGCAGCATTCAGCGCCAGAATATTGGTTTGAAAAGAGATGTCGCCAATAATTGAGATTTTGTTGGCTATTTCGCGCATGGCATCAACGGTTTGGATAACCTTCCCACTACCCTGATAAATGTCTGTTTCAGCCTTGATGGCAATCTGCTCCGTTTGTTTCGCATTTTCCTTATTTTGCTGAATATTAGCGGCCATTTCCTGAATTGCTGCAGATACCTCTTCGGATGACGATGCCTGAGTGGATGCTCCCTGTGAAACCAGCTGAGAGGTTGAGCTTAACTCAAGACTTGCAGCCGCCAGATTTTCTGCTGCTGAAGCAACATAGGTTATGATCTCACGAATCTTAATACTCATCACTTGCAGATTATAGGCCAGAACGCCAATTTCATCTTTCTGGTCGATGTCGATTTCAGCAGTTAAATCGCCTTTGGCCATTTTTTGCGCAAAATCGATGCCTTTTATAAGTGGTTGGGTAATTATCCTGGAGATATAAATACCCGTAAAAGTGACAAATCCAAGAGATATTAGCACCAGGATTATTTTAATCAAAACTGAGGATTTGATGGAACGACTGAACCCGTTCGCAACCTCAACAGTATAGGTGACTGCAGAATTACGCAGGTTATTCGAATTCTCTACCAGTTTCCCGGAAATAGCTGTATCTGTTTTCCTTAATTCCAGAAGTTTCCCGATCTTTTCGGTAAGCTCAACAATTGCTGATTTATAATCGAGAGAAGCAGTCTCGACCTTATTGATTAAATCCTTATCAGTCTTAACTGTTAAATTTTTTTTCAGAAATACAATCTGTGAATTTATAACATCAAAGATTTTCAAGGATTCGATCAGTGATTCGTTTTCATGAATCGCCAGTGCTTTATAGACTTCATTTTGAATAATATGAGTCGTATCGACAATCAATGTGACGCTGTTAATTTTCCGGAGCCGCATATCAGTTCCCTGATGGTTCAATATTTCGCGTTTAAGCAATTGATTCTGCGTTTTTAATAATTGGCGACAATTGTTCTTGAAAATATTCGTATTCCGGCTAATCCTGTTTTGCAAGAGGTCAATATCATGAACGGTCTTAAATGTCATTACGATAATTTGCTCATATTGCGGAATCTGGATGCTTGCTTCACTCAGATTTTGTTCCAGTTCCGAAAGATTCGACGACGTTTCAAGCAATTGTTCCCCTTGTTCCAATACCTGTTTCAGCGAATCCAATTCAGTTCTGGCTGCTTTGTAATATTCAGGTTTACCCGTTAAATAATAGCTTTCCATGTAAAAAGCCACCATTCGGGTCCGGGTGCTTAATTTGGTCGACAGCTCAAGTTGTGGAAGAAACTCGTTTGAAAACGAATCGATATCTTTCTTGAAATTCAATAAGGTTACAACCGAACTAAGAGCCAACAAAAATCCGAGCAGGATTAAAACTCCAAATCCGCCCATTAGTTTTGTCCGTATTTTTAAGTCAACAAATCTCATAATCTGTTTTTTTTTGATTATTCTACCGCTATGATCAAATTAATTTCTTCTTCTGAAAATATTTTTTCGAGATTGAGAATAATGGCAAACTCTTCATTAATGCTTACAATTCCATGTATAAATTCAGTATTGAACCCTTTACCAATGGTTGGTGCAGGCTTTATTTGCCCGGTCTCAAAAATCAAAACTTTCTCCACCGAATCAACTATAATTCCTGAACTGACTACCAGTCCTTCGAGTTCAAAAATCAGGATAAGAATGCAGGTTTCTCGGGTACTTTCCGTTTCCGGAAATCCAAATTTAAGTCGGCCGTCAAATACAGGTAAAACTTCGCCAAAAAGATTAATAATTCCCTTCAAATATTTAGGCGAATTGGGCACGTTAGTGATTTCAGTCAATCCGAGAATCTTAGTCACATGCCCGATGTTTACCGCAAACAGTTCGCCGCCAAGCCTGAATGTGAAATAGGAATTAAGTCCATGTATGATTTCTGCAGCCATTTTTTACGAATATTTTTGAATCATTTTATTGGTATCAATCACAAGGGCTAACTCGCCGGTTCCCAATACGCTTGCTCCTGAAAACACATCCTGCCCTTTCAATATCCTTCCCAAAGGTTTAATTACGGCCTGATATTCGCGGACAACTTCATCTACGACCAAACCAAACAATTGGTTATCATACGTAATAGCCACAACACACTGTTCTTCCGGAATATGCTTTTGACCGTAAAACTTTTCATGCAAATTCAAATAAGGAAACTGAACACCTTCAATTTCAATAACTTGTCTGAATTCACTTTTCAGCCGCTCATGTTTTACATGGTATATTTTCTGAACTACCGACGACGGAATAACATAATTACGATCACCAACAGTCGTCAGTAATCCGTCAACAATCGACAATGAAAGCGGTAATTGGATTGTAAACCGGGTATACCGGTTCTTTTCCGTTGTCAATTTCACTGAACCACGCATTTCCAGAACCCGTCGCCTGACCACATCCATTCCGACTCCCCTACCCGATACATCGGTAACCGATTCTGAAGTTGAAAATCCGGGTTCAAAAATCAACTGAAAAATATCTTCGTTCGATAATCGTGTCTGATCAGACAGAATTCCATTGGCAATAGCTTTTCCTCTGATTTTATTCACGTCAAGTCCGGCTCCGTCATCTTCAATTTCAAGCTGAACATAACTTCCTATAGTCGATGCCTTGATGGAAATGGTACCAATCGCTTCTTTCTGTTTCTCTAACCGTTCAGTTTTACTTTCAATACCATGATCCAAAGAATTTCGGATGATATGCAGAAGTGGTTCAATCAGTTTTTCAATGATGTTTTTATCCAGTTCGGTTTCCATTCCTTCAGTCACTAAAACGACTTCTTTATTGAGCGATTTTGACAAATCATGGATGAGCCGTTTGAAACGAACCTCTATACTCTGCAAGGGTATCAAACTCATCTCAAATGCATTTTCACGAAGCTGCCGACACAATTTTTCAAAAGTTTCGGTTACCAGTTCCAGTTCCGGAAGTTTCATTTTCGACGAAATCACTTCCAGTCGCGATTGTGCTGTAATAAGTTCACTAACCAGATTCATGTATTGATCAATCTTTCGGGAATCAACCCTGATGGAATCAACGGTGGTTGGCACAAAAGCAGCGTTTTTCGGAATTTCAGCCGCTGGATTCACCTTTAGGTCAGCCTCTTCACTTATCTTCTGTACCTGAGACTGTTCTGTATGTATGGGTTTCCCGATGATTTGTTCTTCCGGGTCCCAAGTTTCCTGTCTCATCTGAGCATTCATGAAGGCGGCCAAAACAGTTTCATTCTGAATGAAATTTCCGTCAGATACTTTTTCGATCTGAATCTGTGCATTATCAGCCACGAAAATAAAAACATCATTCAGTGTATCAATATTTTCGGCTGTGGCAATAAATACATCCCAGGAAGTATAGCATTTTTCGGCATCAATTTCAGCCAGATTCGGAAGCCGGTCAAACGAAACCTGAACATTACATTCGCCCAAAGCGTAAAGTTCATCGATCAGGTAAAGCGGATTAGTTCCGTTGATGAAAATCTTTTCGTTTGGAACAAATGAAATATGATAAGTGGTTTGTTTTGTTGATTGCGCCGATGTGTTGTTCTCAAACGATTTCACATCTTCCGAACTGATTAGATTACCAGTTAAACGGAGAATTTGTTGCTGAGTATCCGATTTCATCTGTTCAGCCATTAACCGTTGTTCTTCTGTTGGCTCCTGAACCATAAAGTTATGCAGCCGGTCAATCGAATTTAAAGTAAAACTGATAACTTCTGAATCAATCCGTTGTTTTTTTGACCTGAAGAGATCATACAACGACTCCAAATCATGGGTTACTTCGCTGAGAAGATCGAATCCGAACATACCACCACTGCCTTTCATCGAATGCATGATTCGAAAAATATCATTAATAACCTGATAATTTTCGGGTTCCTGCTCCAGTTGAAGTAATCCGGACTCAAGTCGTTCGAAATATTCCCTTACCTCTGCTTTAAATTTCTCAACAAATAATTCCATTATCGAATAACCTTTCGTAAGGTACGCAAAAGTTTTTCTGTATTAAAGGGTTTCAACAACCAACCTGTTGCACCTGAATCCCTGGCTTCCCTGATCATTTCAATTTGATTTTCCGTAGTCAGTACTAAAATCGGAATATATTTGTAATTTTCTGTCTGTCTCACCTTTACTACCAATTCGAGACCATTCAGGTTGGGCATATGGTAATCAGTCAGCAACAGATCAATTGTTCGTCCGTCAAAATACTTTAAAGCATCCATTCCATCACAGGCAACCAAAACCTGATATCCGGCATTCTCAAGGCTGTAAGCCAAAACTTCGCGAATACTTTCAGAATCGTCGACGATTAAAATTTGTTTAGACATATTTAATTGCTCATCCATAATTCGTAACTCAAACCTACATTTTCCAGCAAAGACTTCTGATCTTCATCAATATTCCAGCAAAATTGGTAAGTCACATCTATTTCATCCATCCGTCTGATAAATGCGACAAATAACTGAATACATGAAAGATCAATTTCATCCACTTCTGAAATTGTTATTTTTACCTGATCACTCAAAACATCAAAAACACTAATAAATTCATTTTGAAGCTGTTCTGAATTTTGAAGAACAAGCATTCCTCCTATTTCAAGACCAGTAATCTGACCTTGTTCATTCAACGATTTTTTAAACTTCACGCTCTCCATTAAACTGTTCTTGAAAAAAATAAAGATAAGCGAAATTCTCAATATATGAGTTCTTTATAACGAATTAACATTGGACGTCCATTTATAATTTTTAAACTGTTTTAAGATTTTTTAAAATTAGATTTCAGGATTTGAGATTAATTTTGATCTGAACTTAAATCATATGGTTATGAAACAGTATTTCTTGTTGTTTATCCTGACAATGTGCTTTTTTCTACATTCCAGTGCACAAAAAAAAGATCAAAAGGCCAAAGTTCCAAAGGAAGACATCAAGGTTAACAGAGAGTATGACGAACAAGGCAAGTTGATTAAATTTGATTCGATTTACTCGTACAGTTGGTCGGGCGATACTACCTTGCAAAGATCGCTTACCCCTGAAGATTGTCCAACACCTTTTGGTGATCAATTCGGTTTCTTTTCCGACAGTACTTTTCGCAGCAATTCATTCTTCGATGATCTTGACCAGTTATTTGCCCAGCCTTTCGGCGGAAGTCAGGATTCGGTTCTGATGAAAAGATTTGGGATGAGTCCGCCATTGTACAATTTCAGGATGAATCCCGATTCGTTGATGTTGAATTTCAAAGAATTCGATGATTTTTTCAACGACTTCAGCAAAAACAAAGGCGACAGTATTTCATCCGGATTACTGCTGAATTCACAGCCAAAGTCGATGGATGAAATGATGAAAATGCTTCAGCAGCAAATAGATGAATATCATCGGAAAATTTTACACGAAAAACCTAAGGGAAAGGAATTATGAAAACATTCAGGATTGGCTAAATGAGTAAATGCCTTACTACTGGCTTCATTTAGCTTCCCGGTAGATTAAAAATTGCAAGCCAAAGAAAACGATTTATAGCCAACGAGCGGAGTAAAGCTTATTTTTTTGTGTCCGGAAGTCCACTGCAGTTTTTTTAGCGGTTCAAAATAATAAACCAAATCAACTGTTAGAATGCCGATTCCGGCTCCAGCAAAAACATCTGGCAACCAATGTTTATTATTGGTCATTCGTAAGCAACCGGTTGCTGTAGCAACTGCAAATCCACTGTATGCAAGCCACGGGTCTGTATTTTTAAATTCATGATACAAAACGGTTGCATTGACAAAAGCAACCGTAGTATGCCCCGATGGGAAAGAAGATTGTGCCCCGTTTGGCCGGGTTATTTTCGTAGTGTTTTTCAAAGCATGTACAATTATTCCCGAAGCCAGTTGGGAAATCAGGAGGTATTTTGTTTGATTAAAAACATTATTCAGATGCTTAATTCCAACTGCATCAAAAAGATACATTTGAGCCTCAGGAACGTATTGCAGATAATTATCCAGCGTGGTATTGGTCATAGGAGTATGATTGTGAATCGTTTCCTTTAGGTTACCGATATTAAGTAAGACTCCGGTTGTGATCAAGCCTAAAGGCAGCACCTGATGTTTAAGAAAATGTTGTTTTTCAGAACAAATGCTGTCGATTTGTGCATAGCTTGATGTCATGCTTAGTGCAAAAACAAAAACGATTAACAAAGACTTCATAGATGAAATATTAAGAGAGGTAATGCGTTAAAATTATGACCAAAAGACAGATTCATCAAAGCAAGAAAGCTTACACTAACCATAAGCTTTCTAATCCTGATGTTTCCCTGTCAGTCTTTGTCTTTTTTTTCATCCGACTCCTTTTTAATAGTCAGTTTACCATCCTTAGTAACCAGCACTTCAATATCTTTTCCCTTTATTTCAAGAGCTATTTCGTAACCTTTAAATTCAGATGTCTCAATGGTTGATGCTTCTTCAATTTCTGCACCCGGAAATTGTTTTACGACGGCAGTTTTAACTACTTCCGGAAGTTCACTTTCTTCCAGTTCAACTTCTGTTTCCAGCCATTTTCCTGAAAGATCAAACGAAGCAGAGTTTTCTTCTCCTAAAAGCAAAAATTCAGCTTCCCATTCGTTGGCTTCTTCCCTGTCCCATTTTACGTTTTCAGCATTTTGAAACTTTTGGGCAAAAGCATCTGAGACCACTGTTGGAGGCGTTTTTTGGGCATCGGCAAATAAGCTTGCTACGATGAAGCAGAACATTAAGATTGTTGTTTTCATCTGGAATGGTTTTGAAATTTACAAACCAAACTTAAGATGCAATTCTAAAGGAAATCTGAAGTTAATTATCCTGGCTGTTTATTATTAGCCGGATCCATTAATTAAGGGCTTTTTTGTTCAGCCTTTGGGTTTTAAACTCTTGAAGAAAATAACAATTCTGATTTAAATCTGAAAATAATACGGGGCATTATTTTATTGCAAACCAGGTTTCCACTTTCATCAAAACCAGCTTTGACGATCATCAAACCATTGGACCACTTGTATCGTGTCAATCCATTTAATAAATGTCTTTTTTGATAATTCTCACCCAATACATTTATAAAAGTATTCATATCTCCATCTTTTAACTTAGCCGTTAATCTTAAAAAAAGAAAAAACATGAATGCCTTATAAAGAAGGTGAAGAATCAATATTCCCATAACAATATAGAGTAATTTTTCCATACACTATATTAATCATTCTATTTAAACTTTGCATCAATCAAACGTTAAGCTAATGTTAATAAACAGATAAAGTCAGATTAAAAAACAGGTAAGTATCTATTTAGCATCGCATTAATAATATAATGTATTAAACATCTTTTTATCTTTATTTTGTTCGTTTCGATGTTCAAACTGTATTTTTTCCTGCCATTTGCAGATCCGTATCTTTTGCTTTCCTCAAAAAAAAACGGTTCCCAGGAATATTGTTTAGCTTGATTTTTCAATCTCGACTTTTCTTATTTTTCAATCATTTTAAGGAAGGTGGGTAATGCGATCAACAATACCGGTAGAGCAAAAACCAAACCTCCGATAACGGAAATAGCCAGTGACTGGTGCATCTGTGCGCCGGATCCGATACCAATCGCCAGTGGCAGCAAAGCTATAATAGCACTCAGTGCGGTCATTAGTTTGGGGCGTAAACGGACTGAAATGGTATAGACAATCGCATCGGTTACAGGAGTCCCTTTTTTACGCTCTTCAATAAATTGCAGGTAGGTGAAGATGGACGCTTCGCCTACCATACCGATAATCATGATAATACCGACGTAACTGCCCACATTGAGCGGTACATTTAGCAAATAGAGCAGAATACCGCTTCCGGCGGGTGCGAGCATAACCAGAAAAATTAATAAGAGCGCTACTTTTATTTTCCTGAAAAGAAAGAGGATAACCGCAAAAACCAACAAACTGGCCAGAATCAGGATAAGCATCAATTCCCGGAAAGCCTGTTGCTGTTCTTTGTAAGCGCCGCCATATTCGATGTGAAGTCCGGAAGGCAGGTTTATTTCTGATTGGATGGCTTGTTTTATATCAGTCAAGGTACTGCCCAAATCCCGGTTATTCAATCGGGCTGTGATGTAGTCCACGTTTTTCAGGTTTTCGCGGTTGATCTCCGCCACTCCTTTGGAGATACTCACGTCAGCAAACCGGCTTAAAGGCAGCAGTTGCCCGTCATTCAAAAAAACCTGTGACTGTTTCAACTGATCAACACTTGTATGTTCCCTGTCAGGATACACTAATCGGACATCGCAGATTTGCAAAGGTTCCTGAACGCTGCTTGCTACCACCCCACCCAACCGGGCCTGTAACTGGTACTGAAAATTATCGGGACTCAGCTGAAACTGGTTAAGCTTGGCATAGTCAGGTTTTACGATCACCGAGGGGCCGGCAATCACGATTCCGTCAAAAACATCAGCTGTTCCGGGTACCTTTTCCACAACGGCAGCTATTTTTCTGGCGTATTGCTGAACTTCCGCGACATCATTACCAAACAGTTTGATTTCGATTGGCTGCACCGAACTCATCAGGTCTCCCAGCATATCGCCGATCACCTGTCCAAAATCGACCACCAAAACCGGTAATTGTTCCCCTATTTGTTGCCTGATTTTATCGATAACCTTTTCCGTCGTTTTATTTCGTTTATCCTTTAGCTGGATCAGGTAATCGCCACGACTGGGCTCGGTAATGAAAAATCCCATTTGTGTTCCAGTCCGTCGCGAATAGGATTGCACTTCAGGAATCTGGTCAATAATCCGGTCAACCTTGCCAAGCATGATCTCCGTTTCTTCCAGCGAAGTACCCGGAGGGCTGTCAAAATCAAGCACGATCGCTCCTTCGTCCATTTCAGGAAGAAAACCTGAAGGCAATGCCGGATAGATTACAAAAATGCTGGTCATCATGGCTGCAACCATGAGAATGGCAATGAATGGTTTTTTTACGAAAAAGAGAACCCATGTACGTTTATGAACTTCGGCCGGTTTCAGGTTCTTTTCGCGCATGTGTCCGAAAAAGAGCAGGTAAATAACTGGCAGTATCAACCAGCTAACAAAAAACGAAGCTGTCAGCGTAATGATCATGGTTTGGGTCATGATGTTAAAATAGGCTCCGGCAACTCCGGACATCAGGCTAAACGGAAGAAAAATGACAATGGTGCTTAGTGATGAGCCTATCATGGCCGGAAGAAGATATTTAATGGCTTTGGGAATCACTGAGAAATAGTTTTCCTCCGGATGTTCTTCGTGTGTCCGGTGAATTTGTTCCACTACCACCACTGCATCGTCAATGACCAGTCCAATAGCTGCGGCGATGGCTCCCAATGTCATAATATTGAAATTATACCCCAGGCTCAGCATCACAATGACTGTCAGCAGCAGAGATACCGGGACTGTAATTAATATAGCCAGACTGCTTTTAAACGACCTGAGAAACAGCATGGATACCACAATGGCCAGCAACAATCCGACCCACAAAACATCACGGATACTTCGGATGGCTTTGTCCACAAAATCAGCCTGGCTGTAATATGAAACCATTTTGACGCCTTTGGGTAACAGGTTGTCATTTAGCTCATTTATCCTTGACTGCAATTGCGAATCTATTTCTGACAGGTTTGCTTCTGGCTGTTTCATAATTGCAATCAGGGGCACATCTTTTCCGTTGGCCTTTATTTTTACATATTCTACCTGCCCGGAAATCTGAACCTGAGCAATATCCTTAACTTTGACGGTACCCGTAGCTCTGCTTTGAACAATTGTATTTTCGAGTTGCTCCATGTTTTTTACTGAAGCATCGGTTAGTGTCAAATACAAACGGTTATTGTCGTTCAGGTAGCCATTGGACCGAATAAAATTGGTTTGTGCCAACACATCTCCCAGCTTGTTCGGAGAAATTCCCAGGCGGCTCATTTTCCCTGCATCCAGCACCAGTTGGTATTCTTTGTTTCGGCCGCCCATGACCGACACTTCACGGACACCGCTTATTTGTTCCAAAAAAGGTTTTACTGTGTATTGGGCAAGCATTTTCAGTTCCACCGGGCTTAGGTCGCCTTCCAGCGAATAACCCGCGACAGCCAGAATGGAAGGATTCATCTTTTCAATGACCACTTTCAATCCCGGAGGAAGATCCGGACTGCTTTCGCTGATCCGGGCCTCTATTTGCTGCCGGGCCAGATTAATATCAGCATCCCAATTGAAAAAAGCGGAAATTTCGCAGGTTCCTCTGGAAGTAGTGCTTTGGATGATATTCAGATTCTCACTTTTTTTAATCGCCTCTTCCAGTGGCCTGGTCACACTGACCAGCATGATATCGATGGGTTGCTCGCCATTGTCTGCAATAATTTTCACTTTCGGGAAAGTCACATTGGGAAGCAATTCGACTTTCATCAGTGAATAGGCATAAATACCGGCAGCAACCAGTATCAGAAGCACAATCCCCAGCGGATTTTTGAATTTATGGTAGAAGCTTTCTTTCAACATGAGGATTGTCTGTTTTTTAGAATATCAATGATTGAAAATTTCCTTTTCCTGCTGCCCATTAAAATTTCTTATTTGTTACCTGAATTCTGGCGCTGTCGGGCAAACCGTAAGCTCCTTCAGAAACCACCAAATCTTCAACTGTCAATCCGGAACCAATGAGTTGCACCAGACTATCCTCTTTCAATCCTTTTTCAACCGCGACTTTGATACAGGTGGAATCATTTATTAGTTTCATAACCCAGAACCGGGTCTGTTCTTCATTTCCTAAAACAGCGCTTTCAGGAACAAACACCGCATTCTGAAATTGTTCTGCCTGAAACTGAACGGTCAGGTTGACATTTTCGGCCAGCGTTATGTTCTTCTTCGGCTCAATAATATATGCCTGTGTTTGATTTTGTGCCTCGGCTGCGGGTAATTTTCCGGTCACCTGACCTTCAACCGATGTCCCGTCAGGTAAAATCACCAGACATTTTTTCATTTTTTCAAGAGCGGAAACCTGTTCAACCGGAATATAAGCGATAATCCTCATTGAATTGGTGCGAATACAGCTTGCCAGCACATCGCCGGCCTGCACAAAATCGCCAACCTGCACATTCAAATTTTTAACTTGTCCGTTCAGGTATGAAAAAACTGTATCCGAAAGCCCGGCCAGTAATTCATTGCTGAAGTTTGATTTTTGCAGTGCTGCAGCTTCCTGAGGCTGAATGTTAAACAAAGCCTGGTTGGTGAAAATGTTACCCGCAATTGAACAATTGATATGGGTAATGATTCCGGTCATCTGCGAGCGGATGTCGTTCGTCTGCATATAACGGGTTACTCCCTGATAGCTTACCAAGCGAGTTGCCCCGGTTAGAACTGGAGAACTGATTTTAACATCTGATTTTACAGAGACTTTGTCCTCCTGTGTTGGCTGCCTGGATGAACAGGACCAGAAGATCAGTGAAATAGCAGACAAGGTAAAAATACGTGAAACTAATTCTGCGACGGAAACTTGAAACTTGTTTTTAGTGATTCCAGTAATTATATTCATTGATGAGTTTGTTTAGCGTTATTTCTTTCATGCTGACAGACAGGTTGATACTGCTGTATTTTTTCAGAAAAGCGATTAAATCAATCACACTGATTTGGGCGCTTTTTACTTCGTCCTGATATAAAAGCAGCAAGTCCTTGTATTCCTCCTGAATTTGTTTTTCTTTTTGAAGTTCGTCTCTGGTTTTTTTAATGCTTTGGCGGTAAGCATCTGTCTGTGTTTTTACCTCATTAATTTTAAGGCCTTTCTGCGATGTGGCTTCATCAATGCGTAGCATTTGCTGTTGCTCATTAATCCTTTTCTGATGGCCGTCAAAAAGCGTATACGTGAGTTGCACACCCGCGCTTGCCCCAACGTGTCTTTCCATCTGGGGAACAGATGTTGAATTTAATCCTGAATTGGCATAAACCCTGAGTTGTGGCTGATACCGGTCGTTAAAAACCTGCTGTTGGGCAATGGTCGCCATGCTGTCATTCGCAAACGAACGGATAAAAAGGGAAGGTTTAACAACCGGATCCATCATGATCATTAGCGGACTTGTCAACTTTGAAATCTCATTATTCCGGATTCCGCAAGTCGCCTTTAACTGACGGATGGCAAGTTCCAGATCATTGACCGAGGTATTCAGGTTAATAGAATCCGATTTAAGTTCCAGTTCCATTAATTTGTAATCAGAAAAACGGTAAAGGCCTTTTCGGGTCAGGCTTTTGATAAGCATAAATTCGTCATTCAGCAAAGTCAAATTCTCCCTGTTGTTTTCTAAAGTAGCCTGCCGTGAATAAACATCAAAATACATGCTTCCAACCGATCTTTTCAACTCGTTTTCAATCAGACGTAACCGTGTCTTAAACCGGTCAACTTCCAGCTGATTCTGTTCCTGAAGATGAATTATTTGCTTCCCTTTAAGTAGCGGGAGTTCGAGGTTAAAAAGCAGCGAATACAAACCTCCGTTGGTGATACCAATGTCATATCCAATTGCCTTGCCGGAGGGTGCAATGTCGATCAGTTTGCCATTGTTGTTCAGGTAAGGCGAAACCAGAACTTCAGAACTAACAAAAGCTTTTGGTGACCGGAGTATAGCTGAAATCATCTGATCATCGAATTGATAAGATCGGATTTGGGTATGAATGGAAACGGCTTCGGGATTGTTGACCAGGGCGCTATCCAGAAACGTCTGCAGTGTTCCCTGAGCGGATAAAGAGAGCGGTAAACCTATAAAAAGAGTGATTACCAGACTCAGGCAAACTCTTATTGTTTTTGAATGTTTCAGTCTGCGCATGTTATGGTTTCTTATAGCGATTCAAAAATACAGTTTCAATTATGAAAAGATCAGGATAATCCGGTAATGATTTCAGTTAGCTCCTGAAATCTACTTGAAAACAATGAATACCGTTGGCCTGACGATAGGTAACCTTCCATTTTTGCACATCACAAATTTCATGGACAATTGCTAAACCCAAACCCACTGATCCTGATGATGGATTTTCTTTATAAAATCTTGAGAAAAGATATTCCGGATGTAAAATGTCTGCACGACCAGTATTCCAGATTTCAAGCTTAGATTCCTTTTGTACAATTCGGATCAATCCTCCGGAAATGTTGTGATTTATACTGTTGGATATCAGGTTGTTTATTAATAATTCGGTCAATACAAAATTACTTTTAACAAGGAAGTCATCTGTAAAATTCAATTCAACAGCTATTTCCTTCAGTTCAAGCAATTCCTGAAGTTCTGTCAGCTTTTCCCGAATGACTTTTTCAAGACTAATTTGCTCAACAGCAATAAACTGGTTATTTTCTATTTTCGTTAACAGGAGGAGTTCTTTGTTGAGTTTCGCCAGACGGCGCACCGAAGCCAAAATTGCACGCATCGTTTCCAGTTGCGATCCGGTCAATTCCGGATCATTTAAAACAGTTTCGAGTTTGGCCGAAATAATGGCCAATGGCGTTTGAATTTCATGCGAAGCATCTTCCGAAAATTGCTTCAGGTTTTGAAAATCGGCAATAATCTGAATGGTCAAATTGGAAACCACCTCATTTAATGTGTCAAACTCAGTGATTCCGGTTTTCTGAAGAATTAAAGGTGAACGCTCCTGCAACGAAAATCCGCCGATCTCCTTGAGATTCCTATTGAATGGTGTCCAAATTGATTTGGCCACTTTCCGGTTGACCAGAATTAAGCTGCCTGTCAGCAACAAAAGACCCAACAGAGTGACGCCGGCAAGCGTTCCGATCAAATCTTCCGATTCAAGTTTCGATTCGCGGACAACAATCTTGTAATACGATTCATTAATCTTTTTCACCACTGTAAGCTGGCGGTATTCTTCCAGTTCATTCTCCCTTTCGTTCCTGATGATCGTGTCAGAAATAGATTTTGATTCCCGCGCATTACTTATTTCAGACACTTCCACAAACGGTTGAAGATAATCCACCTTGCCTCCATCGGTGAGTTTTTGTTCGATCCGGAGAGAAATATCAGCTAGCTTTTCGTCGAGTTCCTTATTTACAACTGTTGAGATAACCATATAAATCAGAATTCCGGAGACCACCATCACCGAAAGAGAATACAAAATATACCTTGAATTTAATTTGGTAAGAAGCTTCATGATTCCACAAATTTATAACCCATTCCGTAAACGGTTTTGATGTAATCGTTGCCGCCGTGCGAAAGTATTTTTTTTCTCAGGTTATTGATGTGTGTATAAATGAAATCGAAGTTATCGGCCAAGTCAATGTTGTCGCCCCATAAATGCTCGGCAATCGATTCTTTGGTCAGCAAGCGGCTTTTATTAACCAGAAAAAATAACAATAAATCATATTCTTTTTTGGTCAGAGTCACCAGTATATTATCAATGGTAACTGTTTTATTTTCTGTGTTAAGCTCAATTTCATTGAACCGGATCAAATCAGATCCTTCGAAGTGCCGACGCCTTAGTAGTGCTTTAATTCTTGAATTCAGTTCCGAAAGCTGGAAGGGTTTGGTCATGTAATCATCGGCACCAAGGTCGAGGCCGGATATTTTATCGTCGAGCGAATTTTTTGCTGAAATAATAATAACTCCGGAGCGGAGGTTCATCTCTTTGATCGTTTTAATCAGTTCGAGTCCGTTTCCATCCGGCAGAGTAATATCCAACAGAATAATATCGTATTGGTACAACGAAATTTTTTCGAGAGCCACCTCAAAACGATCAGCCAGCTCGCATGAAAAACCTGCTACTGAAAGATAACTGCTGATTACGGAAAGTAATTCGGCTTCGTCCTCAATGATTAAAATTTTCATACCTTAAATTAACGACTTAAATCTAAAGATAATCTAAAGAAGAGATCTTGCCTGGAAGATTGCCGGGTCAGTTTACTTCATGAATCTAATTTTTCGGTTACCTGTTGACCGGAAGCAGGATTCTTCTGAATATATTTATCAATACTGGGTGCTTTCCATTTTTGATATCCAACCGGGAAGCTTTCCGTTTTTCGGATGGCTTCATGGCTACGTTGCTTGTCGTATATCAATGCAAAAGTCATAATAAGGCTACTTACAATAATAATAAACAGCAAAATTCCGGAGTTAAAACCGGCAACCTGAACATCTTTTGGAATGGCGTAAAACAACAAGACAGTAATCAAGCCTCTTGGAGCAATAAATACCTGTGGTATGATATCAGCTCCCATGAAAAGGCGTAAAATAACGAACCGGATTCCATAGATTGAAAGGATGATCAGGATGGAAACCATAGCCACATTAAGGTCGAGCAATGAACTGAGGGCAATGGTCATTCCGAAAGTTACAAAGAAGAAGGTTCTGACAACAAAAGAAGATTCGCGTGTTACAACATGGAGCCCATCATACATTTCTTTAGCTTTCTTCAGATCGAGCCTTTTTTTCATAAATCCCCTGAAAAACAGTGGCATATTGGCAATCATCAAGCCAAAAATCAGGATAATAAAAAGAGAGGAAAGGTGCATTTTCTTTCCCAGGGCATACAACAGAAGAAGTATCGATATCAGAAGAAACAATTTGATTTGCGAACGGATTTTCTGAAAAACAATCAGAAGTCCATATCCGGCAATCAGAGAGATGACGATGGTTAATCCCAGATTCCCGAAAAACATGAATACAGTTCCTGAATGATCTTTGGATTCCACCTGATTGAGTAAGAAGTAAAACAACATGATTCCAAGAATATCAGAGAACGTACTTTCATAAATATGGAATTCCTTTTTTGAAGTAATCACTCCTGAAACACTGGGAATAATAATGGCCGAAGAAAGGATGGATAGAGGAGTCGCATAAATCCATGCAGAAAGACGGTCCATACCCGGAATGAAGTATTGAAGAATTTCGGCTGCCGCCCAGGTGGATAAAGCCAGACCTATTATGGCAATTATTAATGCTTTGACGATATGTACTATTTTTTCCCTTTTCAATTCCAATTCCAGCGCTGCTTCCAGTACAATCATGATAAGACCTACAATCCCCAGAATTTCAAGGATCAGAGAAAAATCGTAGCTCAGCATGAAAAAATTCTTGATTGCCAGATTAAGTCCGATGCCCAGCAAGATCAGCATTAAAACTGAAGGGATATTCGTCTTGTACGACAGCTCCCCGAAAATGTAAGATAATATAAGAATGACAGAAGCCTCAATGATCAGGTTATATGCGTTTAATATTTCCATTGGATTCAGTTTTAAATTATTTTCACAACACAATGATAACCAGCCTCTGTCAGAAAACGGCAAACCTCTTCGGATTCAACATTTTCATGCAAAAGCATTTTCAGTTCAAGCTCTCCCTCGATCTGGCAGCTGCCTGAAATTTTCGGCTTATATTTCCAATCGATATATGGAAGAGTGACCAAAATTTCATTCAACTTTCTTTTTAATTCAGGGAAAGTTGTATCGGTTGATTTTGCACGAACCAAAACATGGCAGTATTCTCCCAATTCCTTTCCCGCTGAAAGCGTAAATCCTTCAGAAATAATTCGTGAATAGTTCAGATACGAAACTCCTTCCGGAGTTCGGATATGAAGACCCAGTTTACCCATTTTCACCACGCTGCCGCTGTATTTTCCCACGATGATATTTTTATCACGCAAAATAGTGCTGGAATAGAGAATAATCCTGCCACTATGATAATCGCGTAACTGCTGGAACAATAATGCCCCTATAATGACGACCACAATTGCATGAATAATGGGATTGATGGCGATAAATAAACCCAGGATACAGACATAAATGACTGGTTCAAGAATGACCAGTCCTTTTTGTGACAGATCGGTAAGTGGAATTCTGGTCTTTCCAAGAATCCAGAAATCACGAAGGTATCTGCTAAAAAAGACCAGAACCTGCTGAAAGATGATTAGCAGCAGTGAAATACTAATGAATTTAAACCAACTGATGTGATTTTGTATGATTTCTTCCATCATCTTTAGTAGGTTAAATAGTGTTTGGCATCCAACATCTTTCCCATTTCATTCACAACCCTCTCGTTGATTTCAAGCCACCCGTCAAGCTGACGTTCGATCAGCCCGATCGAGATCAACCTCATCAATACAGGTTTATACCGCTCTGTAAAAGCCGGGCCAAAAAGTTTACGCAGCCGGTACTCATTGGTTCTTTTCTGAAGCATCACAGAAGTAAGTAATATAGCCTGATCTGGTCTGTAAAAATCGGGTATCGCACCCGATGGAATGTTCTTGAATATCACCTTTTCTTCATCCACTTTTTCGATAAAGTATGACCACAGATTCAGTGCATCTCCAATATTCCCCATACTCGCCTGTGCAATAGCTTTTGAAATCCGCCGGAACTCTGCAGGACCCACTTTTTCCTGCTTTTGATTCACCAAAGAACGATGCGTGGCAAGATGCCGAATGAGTATGGCTTTTTCAATTTCAGCAGCAGATAGTTTCCCAAGGTGAATATGTGCCTGAAATATTCGTTCTAATTCGGTGACCTGCTTTAGATGATGATAGGTAGACAGGTTCATTGAAACCATAAAAAAGAAATGCCCCGAGTTGTGATCAATAAAATGCGAAAGTTCTTTGATATTTCTGTAAAGCGGGATATTGGGCTCCCACCACAATTCAATATCATCAATCCAGATCAGATATTTCGAATGTTCTCTGTTTTTGGCAATAAATTCAAGAGAATCAGCAATGTTGTATGTTGCCGCCATTTTTCGGCCATGCAGAGACAAGGTGACTCCCGGGCTCAGCCGGATGGTATTGTTGGGAAAGTTTCTGCTGGCTGCAAGTTCTCCGGTTAAGGTCTTTCCTGAAAATCGCTGACCGGTAATAATAACAGATCCACGAAATCCTTCTCTCCAGTTATTTATCAATAGTGCCAGATGAGCCAGTTCTTCGTCTCTGCCTATTGCAAACAAATCACCAAAATATCCTTTTGTGATAAAAAAGCTGGTGTAATGAATATTTGATTCGTCTCTTTGCCGGACTTGTATAAAACGAACCATTTTTTCCGCTCTGGAAAGGGAATACTCCTGAACTACTTTTTTTCGAAAATGATGAAACCGGATTATTTGATTAGAGAACCAGGATTGCGATACTTTCAGTAATTTAATTCTTCCCAGATCGATACGATTTGTCAAAGCTGTACCTGATGAAAAAGGAAGGAAATAGCGTTCCGGATCGTAAACCAGCGAAAGTTTAAAATCAGCTGCAATACGTTGATGAATAATATTCGAAAACTCAGCTAACTGACTGATTGTATTCGAATTATTATCATTCAACACAAGAAGAGGTTGTAAATAATTCTTCTCATTAAATGTTTGCAGGTTTTTATCTACAGTATCCGAGCTGCTTAGCAGGGCCATGTTCCGAATATTCTGGAGGGCCATTTTCAGTCCGTTTTTATTTAATTCGGTTACTTCCCAAACCTCAAACAGGAGCGGAAAAATTTCCCGGTTAAGCCACATCGTCAGTCGCTTCAGAAAGTTAATTCTGGCTTGCATCAACAAACCATTCTGAGTCTGAATAGTAAATTCAGTTTCACCGGCAATATGTGTCAATTCATCTTCTATCCCAGCATTAAACACATCAATATGATAGGTAATATTTACCTGCGATTCAATGACCTGAAGTTTGTTGGCGATTCTGGTTAAACTTTTTTCAGAAGCAGACTGTGTTTCTGTTTGAATAAATTCAGTTGCCTGATTAATAAAACTACTTACTTCACTGAGTTCTTCATTGCAGAATTTTACAGCTTCGAAAATCTTTGCTTTAATGCCCTGAAATCCCTGAGCCGATTTCAAAATAATGAGGTGCTTTTTGTGTAATGTATGGCATTGCAGAATAATTTCCCTGATCTGTTTTTCGTAGCTTGGCCATGGATCTTCCTGCAAAAGCCATTTCTTGAGTTGCTTGTTATAATGGTTTGGATATGCTTTTAAATTTTCAACTGGCTGATGCAAATTATTGAGTAACTCTTTACCTGCACCCATAAATACCAACTGGTTGTCCAGAACAAGCTGTTGAAGTATCATTTCATTCCCTTCGCCATCAACAGTAAAAAGTTTAGCCTTTTGAATCTGAAAAATGCTGTCTCTCCAAAGCAACATAAAAATCTTAGATGATTCTGAACAAATGTGCGTTATAATGTATTGTAAAATCAGACTGTTCGCTGAAACTGGGTCTTCGGCCTGCTTGTTCGAAGATATTTTCTCAGAAGCAGTCTGTCCCAGTTCTATAAGCAGCCTCCCCAGTTCATCTGACGTCATAACAAGTTGTTCCAAAATCTCGTCAGCTTGCCCTGTTTGGCTTGCCTGGTTTAGAAGCGACTGAAAACGCGCAGAGAAGTTGTCGATGTATGATTTTATTTTCTGTGGCATACTAAGTTGGTTGATCCTGAACTATTGTACAAACAAAGTTAATTTTGTTACGCACATTTCTATGGTCCGGGCATTGGAAATGCTGAATGTTTTTATAAAGTTCGTAATTTATGAAGAGATTCCATCAGATAACAGATTGAAAAATTGCAATACACTCGCAATATAGTCGTGGTTAAATTCTGGATTTTGTTAATGTTTCCTAATGAATAAGCTGAAAAAGTTCATCCAATTCAAATAAACATACCTTTGAAGAACTTTTTCAAGTTATTTCTGTTGAAAAGAACAATGAAGAAACTTTTTTCCATATCTGTTGCTTTACTCATGCTACTTTCGGGCATGCAACTCACCATATCCAGACATTACTGCGGAGGTGAACTTGCTGACTCTAAGGTATCCATTTGGGGACATGTAGCTTCGTGCGGTATGGAAAGTGCAGTGGATGACTGTGTTCAGACTGGGAACCATCTGGAATCCAGCTGCTGCAACAACAATATTTCATTTTTTGCAGTCGATCACAATTATACTCCTTCATCTTCCGACTTCAATTCATTTGCTCAGGATATTCTACAGGTATTCATTATTCCTGCAAGCATTGATTTTCATTCATTAACTGCAATTAATTTAAGCAGCACAGACTCCAGTCCACCTGAAAATCTGCTGATTCATGCAGTAAGTCTGCCCAAGATTTGCGTTTTCATAATTTGATTTTATTGAATATTATTTTTCAATAGGAAATTTTCTATTGATATTTCATACCGGTACTAAAAATTTGTATCCGGATAATTTCTAATATTCAATAACATTAAATTTAAAATCATGAAAACTTTAAAAGTTATTTTCATAGCCTTATTGGCAACCACATTGAGCGTTAATTCTTATGCTCAAACCAGCAATCAAACAAAAGTAGAAACAACAAAAACTGAAACTATTAAAGTTTCGGGTAACTGCGGTATGTGCAAGGCTCGTATCGAAAAAGCTGCAAAGCTTGATGGTGTTTCGAAAGCAGAATGGAGCAAAAAAGACAAAACACTTACCGCTTCATTCAATCCGGCAAAAACAAACATGGACGAAATCGGTAAAAAAGTTGCTGCTGCCGGCCACGACACCGAAAAGGTAAAAGCAGAAGACAAAGCCTACAACAAGCTTCCTGGCTGCTGCCAATACCGGTAAAGCCCCCTAAATCCCCCAAATGGGGGACTTTAAGAACTACAGTATTGTAAATGCTCGTAAAAGAGCAACACTTGAAATTTTCATTGCCCAAACTCCCTTCCCTTTCGGGGAAGCCCGCCTGCCGCGGGCAGGGGATGGGGATGGGGCTTTAATTTTTACTACCATGTTTAACGGACTTATCAAATATTTTCTAAATAACCGGCTGGTTACCTTTATATTCCTGATCACTTTTGTGGTTTATGGAGCTGTGACCATGCCATTCAACTGGAACACGGGAATTTTGCCCCGCGATCCGATTCCTGTTGATGCGATCCCGGATATTGGAGACAATCAGCAGATTATCGCCACCGAATGGATGGGCCGATCACCCCGGGATATCGAAGATCAAATCACCTATCCACTAACTTCCACCTTACTTGGAGTGCCTGGAGTGAAAACCATCCGAAGCACTTCCATGTTCGGAATGTCGTTTATCTACATCATCTTTAAAGATGATGTGGAATTTTACTGGAGCAGATCGCGAATCCTCGAAAAGTTGAATTCTCTTCCTTCCGGAACCTTGCCTCAAGGTGTTCAACCCACACTAGGGCCAGATGCCACAGCGCTTGGACAGGTTTTCTGGTACACCCTGGAAGGCCGGAATCCGAAAACGGGTAAACCTACCGGCGGCTGGGATCCTCAGGAATTACGTACCGTTCAGGATTATTACGTCAAATATTCGCTGGCAACAGCCGAAGGTGTTTCCGAAGTTGCTTCAATTGGTGGTTTTGTCAAAGAATATCAGGTTGATATTAATCCGGATGCGATGAAAGCTTCCGGAGTGACCGTGATGGACGTGATGCAGGCGGTGAAAAAGAGCAATCTCGACATTGGCGCCGAAACCATTGAACTGAATAAAGTTGAATATGTCATTCGTGGACTGGGTTACCTCAAAAGTCTCGAAGATCTGAAACTGGCGGTTGTTGCTGTTCGCGACAACGTACCCGTTCGGATTGGCGATGTGGCCCGCGTTTCGTTTGGCCCGGCTACCCGGCGTGGCGGCCTCGACAAAGGTGGAGCAGAAGCTGCCGGTGCAGTGGTTGTGGCTCGTTATGGCTCGAACCCGATGGCTGTAATTAATAATGTCAAAGAAAAAATTAAAGAAATAGCACCGGGACTTCCATCTAAAGTTTTGCCCGATGGAACAGTTTCGAAAGTTACAGTTGTTCCGTTTTACGATCGAACCGGTCTGATTCAGGAAACCATTGGAACGCTTCAATCGGCACTGTCACACGAAATTTTAATCAGTATCATAGTAATTATTGTGCTGATGTTTAACCTGAGGGCTTCAATCCTGATTGCTGGTTTGTTGCCGGTAGCCGTGCTGATGACCTTCGTGGCCATGAGCCTGTTTGGTGTGGATGCCAACATTGTTGCGCTTTCAGGAATCGCCATTGCCATTGGAGTGATGGTCGATGTTGGGATCGTGTTTGTCGAAAATATGATCCGACATTTGGAGATGCCTGAAAATGAAGGAGCTTCAGGAGAAAAACTGAAAGCGGTGATTTATGAAGCCACCATCGAAGTATCGTCAGCAATTACCACGGCTCTGCTAACAACCATCGTCAGCTTTATGCCGGTATTTGCCATGCAGGCAGCCGAAGGAAAATTGTTCAGGCCACTGGCTTTTACCAAAACGTTTGCTTTATTGGCTTCGTTTCTTTTGGGCGTAATTGTTTTACCAACTTTAGCGAACGTTCTGTTTTCCATTCGTTTTGATCGAAAACGGTTCCGCTGGATTTTCAATTCCATCCTGATACTGGTTGGATTAGCTTCGGTTATTTTCTGGGGAACCTGGCAAGCTTTAGCTTTACCGGCCATCGGAATCAATAATTTACTGGAGTCGCGCTGGCCCGAAAAACGAAAGAATTTCCCAAACCTGATTAATATCGGAATTACGCTTTTATTCGCGGTTTTCTTCCTCACCGAAGAATGGCTGCCTCTAGGCGCTCACAACAGTTTCCTAACTAACTTTTTGTTTGTAACCGGAATTGTAGCTTTTGTGCTGAGTTTGCTCATGGCAATGGTTCACTTCTACGAACCGGTATTGCGCTGGTGTCTTCGTCATAAATGGCAATTCCTGATGTTACCTGTGTTTACCATATTATTAGGTATAAATATCTGGCTCGGTTTCGATACCTTGTTTGGTTTTGTTCCGAAAACAACTCAGCTTGTAAATTGGGATGTTCGTGAAACTACTTTCTGGAAAGATGCGGATCGTACCTTCCCTGGTATTGGCAAGGAATTTATGCCAGCACTAAATGAAGGTTCTTTCCTGCTGATGCCAACCAGTATGCCACACGCCGGAATTGAGAAAAATGTGGATTACGTCAAGGATTTGGATAAACGCCTGATGTCGATTCCTGAAGTGGATGTGGCAGTTGGGAAATGGGGTCGGGTAAATTCGGCTCTCGATCCGGCACCGGTGCAGATGTTCGAAAATACAATCAATTATTTACCTGAATATATTCTGAATGAAAATGGTCACCGGATGCAGTTCAAAGTGGATGATGACGACAACTTTGTCCTGACCGACGGAACAACTTACAATCCTGAACGTGACGGATTCAAAAAGATTGATCCGAAATTGCTAATTCCGGAGGATCACGGTGAATATTTCAGGCAATGGAGAAAAAAAATTAAATCGCCGGACGATATCTGGAACGAAATTGTTCAAGTGACCAATTTGCCAGGTTTAACTTCGGCTCCGAAATTGCAACCAATCCAGACCCGTTTGGTCATGCTTTCGACAGGAATGCGCGCACCAATGGGACTTAAAGTTTACGGTCCTGATCTGGAATCCATCGAAAAAGCAGGACTCGATTTTGAACGTTTACTCAAAGGAGCTCCGGGCGTAGTTCCATCATCGGTATTTTACGACCGCGCAGTTGGCGCTCCTTATATCGAAATTAAAATCAACCGCGCTGCTATTTCACGCTACGGAATGACAGTCAGCGATGTTCAGGAAGTACTTCAGGCTGCTGTTGGTGGTATGACGCTGACAACAACAGTTGAAGGACGTGAACGTTTTCCGGTTAGGTTGCGCTATCCACGCGAATTACGCACCACTCCGGAAGAATTAAAGAAAATTCTGGTGCCATCGATGACTGGAACTCAGGTTCCTTTGGGAGAACTGGCCGACTTTAATTATACCCGCGGTCCACAAATGATTCGCAGCGAAAATACGTTCTTGAATGGATACGTCATCTTCGACAAACAACCAGGAATGGCTGAAGTGGATGTGGTCGAAAACGCACAGAAATTCCTTAAGGAGAAGCTGGCTTCCGGAGAATTAACTCTCGCTGCTGGCGTAAACTATAAGTTTGCCGGAAATTACGAACAACAGCTACGCGCCACCAAACAACTGGCAATATTGGTTCCTATAAGTTTGATTGTCGTATTTATGTTGCTGTATTTTCAGTTTAAAACAGTTGTAGCTTCATCCATCCATTTCTCAGGAGTATTTGTCGCTTTTGCCGGAGGTTTTATTATGCTCTGGCTATACGGGCAAGGCTGGTTCCTGAATTTTTCCCTCGCTGGAATGAATATGCGCGACCTCTTTCAAATGCACACGATCAATCTGAGTGTGGCGGTCTGGGTTGGTTTCATTGCTCTTTTCGGAATTGCTACTGATGATGGAGTGATTATGGGAACCTACATTCACCAGGTGTTCGAAGAAAGGAAGCCTTCCACAGTCACGGAAGTGCGCGAAGCCGTGGTTGAAGCCGGTAAAAAACGTGTTCGCCCAGCCATGATGACGGCTGCCGTGGCTATTATCGCATTACTTCCTGTGCTGACTTCAACCGGGAAAGGAGCTGACATTATGGTTCCGATGGCCATCCCAACTTTTGGTGGAATGATTATACAGATCATGACCATGTTTGTGGTGCCGGTTTTGCAATCGGTTTGGCGCGAAGGGGCTGTCAAAAAAGAACAAAAAAAATTAGCCGCTCTGGAGTTGAGCGAAGGAAAGGAGAAACATGATGAATAATTTACAATCTCGCGTAGAGACGCACTGCTGTGCGTCTGTGAACATGTTGAAGGAGACGCACCGCCGTGCGTCTTTACAACACAAATTTGTTGATTTACGGATTATCGGCATCATTCTGTTTCTATTTATATCCGGAACAGTTCAGGCACAGGATTCGCTTTCAGTTTACCTGGAACTAGCCGGAAAAAACAATCCGGGATTGCAGGCTAAATACCTTGAATATTCGGCGGCTTTGGAAAAAGTTCCGCAGGCAGGTGCACTCCCCGACCCGACTGCTCAACTGGGATTTTTCCTGAAACCGATGCAATTACTTGGCGGAAATCAGTTAAGTAATATTCAGGCGATGCAGATGTTTCCCTGGTTTGGGGCATTAAAAGCAGCAAAAGATGAAGCTTCGCAAATGGCTCTCATGAAATTCGAGGAAGCCAGCGATGTTCGCAACATGCTGTATAGTCAGGTAAAATCATCGTGGTACCGGGTTTACCAGAAGAAGAAGGAAATTGGTATTCTAAACGAAAATCTGGAATTGCTTCGGACACTCGAAAAGATAGCACTTTCTAATTACACCAATGCAAAAAGCTCCGGCTCAACCGGAAGTTCGTTTTCCGGAAACACAGCCACACCAGCCTCTGCAAATTCAGGAGGAATGGGAAGCATGCAAAACGGTGCTGCGAATCAGAACGCAAGTGCTACTTCCGGAGGAATGGGAGGAGGATCATCAGCCATGAGTTCCAAAGGTTCGGGAATGGTTAATGTACTCAGGGCACAGATGGAAATTGCAGAATTGGAAAACCGGGTCGCTTTAACTGAAGATTTACTGGGAACGGAAATCGCACGTTTTAATAGTTTGTTGAACAGATCGTCAAAAGTTCCTGTAAATGTTCCGGATAGTCTTCAGGCAGTTGAATTAACTGTTGACCTAAATGCCATGACTGACAGCCTGAGAAACAACCCGATGTTACGGATGACTTTGGCACAACGGGCTGCAGGACTGGCACAGCAAGTGATGGCTAACAAAATGGGCAAACCTATGATAGGTGTCGGTGCTAATTATATGCTCATCGAAAAACGTGCAGGTAATGAATCGATGATGAATGGCAAGGATATGATTATGCCAATGGTTTCAGTAACCATCCCCTTTTTCAGTAAAAAATATAAATCGATGGAACGTGAAGCAGGATTTAAAATCGAAGCATCCGAAAAATCGTATAAAAATACCCTGAATGGTTTGGAAGTTTCATTTCTCGAAAGTGTTCAGCAATATAAAGATGCCGGTCGCCGGTTGACTTTATATCAAAATCAGGCAGCACTCGCACGAACAAGTGTCCAACTTCTAACGACTGCCTTTTCAGCTTCAAATTCAGACTTTGAAGAGGTGTTGCGAATGCAGACTCAGTTGCTCGATTACGGCTTAAAGCAGCTCACTGCTTTGACTGACCGGAATACAACCGGTGCACAGCTGGAATATTTAGCTGGAATGGAATAATTCAAACGGAATAATAATTCAAGAAAATGAAAGACTATAAAATATTTCACAAAAAAGGAGTTAAACCAGCACTATATGTTGTTGGCGGATTAATCCTGGGATGGTTGGTTTTCCATCATTCAGAACCTGCAACGATCACTGAAGGTGTTGCAGTTCATCAACATTCAGAGAGTGAAAAGGCGGATGAAATATGGACTTGCGCCATGCACCCGCAAATCAGGATGGACAAACCTGGGAAATGCCCCATTTGTGGCATGGAATTAATTCCGGTACAATCGGCTACTGCAGAACTCGATCCGGATGCGGTGCAAATGACCCAGGAGGCGATAAAACTGGCTGAAGTTCAAACAACGGTAATAGGCCAGCAAAATGCTCAAAAAGAAGTGAGTCTATATGGAAAAGTGCAGGCCGACGAACGCCGGGTCAAAACTCAGGCGGCTCATGTTCCCGGAAGAATCGAAGAGTTGCTGATCAGTTTTACCGGAGAATCAGTACGGAAAGGACAGGTTATCGCACGCATTTATTCGCCTTCAATGATTACTGCTCAGGAAGAATTACTTCAGGCCAAACAGTTGGTACCGGCCCAGCCTGCACTAATTGAAGCTGCACGTGAAAAGTTAAGGCAGTGGAAATTAACCAGTGAACAAATTGAAGCGCTTGAACAGAGCGGAAAACCCCAAACGGTTTTTAATGTGACCTCCAATGTGTCGGGCATTGTACTAACCAAGCGTGTCAACCAGGGCGATTACGTACAACAGGGAACGGCTTTGTTTGAAGTGGCGGACTTATCGAATGTCTGGGTACTTTTTGATGCTTACGAAAGTGATCTTCCCTGGATAAAAAAAGGCAGTTCTGTATCGTTTACGCTCCAGTCGGTGCCCGGTCGGAAATTCTCCGGGAAGATATCTTTCATTGATCCGGTCATCAATCCGGCAACCCGGGTTGCTTCAGTGCGTGTTGAAGCTTCAAATCCGGGAGGCGTACTCAAACCTGAAATGTTCGTAAACGGAGTTGTAACTTCCGCCTTGCCCAAATACAACGACGGAATCGTTATTCCGCAATCGGCTGTTCTTTGGACAGGTCCACGCTCGGTCGTTTATATAAAAGTTCCCGGGGCAAAAGAACCTGAATTCCGCATGCGTGAAATTGAACTTGGACCTGCGTTGAGCAATTCGTACGTGGTGACGAGTGGATTAACAATAGGAGAAGAGATTGTGACCAACGGGACATTTGCAGTTGATGCTTCTGCACAATTGGCAGGCAAACCAAGTATGATGAACCCGGAAGGGAATCAAGTATCTTCAGGTGGAATGGCCGGAATGGATATGGGAAATGGTTCAGAAAAAAAAGCAAAAGAGAAACAACCTGCCATGGATATGAGTACAGAATCAAAAAATTCGGAAAACAAGGTAAATTCTGCGATGGATAAGAAAGACGTATCAAAAATGGCAAATATGGAAACCCGGATGATAAAGGTTTCAGGCAATTGCGATTTGTGTAAAGAGCGGATTGAAACGGCAGCCAAATCAGTTTCCGGAGTAATGACAGCCGACTGGAGTGCTGAAAAACAAATGCTGAATGTTGAGTTTGATCCGAACAAAACCAATTCGGATAGTATTCAGAAAGCAATTGCCCAGGTTGGCCACGATACCGAAAAACACAAAGCTTCGGACAAGGTTTACGAAGAACTTCCGGAGTGCTGTTTGTACCGGAAATAACGAGGTGCCTAAATGCGGAACACCCGGGAACTGTGATTTATGTAACATCTTTCCAAATTTATGTAAGGTAAATGGCAGTGCTTGATATTACCTTTATACTTTGGGTTCGGGAACTAAAATGAATGTTCATCCTTAAATTCAGATAAAAGATTTAAACCCGGTATTTGGGCTATGTTATTTTAAATCATCCGAACATTAAAACAAAACTATGACAGCAATTAAAATAGAAAAGAAGAAACCGTTTTGGCCGTGGGTATTGGGAATTGGCATAGCTGCCTTTCTTGTTTATTATATTGGATTTAAAGATCAAAAAGAAACCGCACCGGAGAATCTGGTTGCGGAGAATCTAATTAACGTGAATGAAAACAATGTGGCCGTAGCTGACTTTGTTCGTTTTATGGATGAAGATACCATGAAGATGGAGCTTGATCCTACATTTGCCAACGAAGCATTTATAAAATTGATTGACGCGACAAATGCCATGGCTAATGAAATTCACTTTGATGCCAGTTCGAATATGGAAAGAGTAGTAAATCATGTTAACAAAACATTTGCCAGTTCTGCCGGAACTTCTCAAGCGAACAATTTCAAACGTGCAACCGATATTTTAACAACAACAATACTGAAAGGCATGCAGCAGGAAAAATATCCGGGATTGAGCAATGAGCTTGTAGAACTCGAAAATGCATCGGCATCAATTAATCCTGAAAAACTAACACTCGATCAGAAAGATGTTGTTAAAACATTCTTTCAAAAGACGGCTGACCTGCTTCAAAAAATGAATTAAATAAACTCCTGATACTAAGTCTTACAACATTATAAATCACTGTGATCCGGATGAACTTTCCGGTAAAAAAAGAATTACCCATGAACCCGATTGACTGTTCAACCGTTGTCAGTACCAGACAATATATGAACAAGGAATAATCAAATTCGGAAATGAAACGTTCAGCATAATTTGAGATGAATCCCGGTTGGGATGAAGTTTCTCTCCTGAGAATAAACCCAAACAGAAGCATGGTAGAGTTACTTTTAACAATTTGGACCAAAACACAATTGTGGTAAGGTTCCTTTCCTGAAATTGAACCAAAACACAGGTGTGGTTGGGGCCCTTTTTACAATCCGGGCTAAACCACAGTTGATGTCGATTCATATTTGTACTAATTAAAAGACACGAAACGATGCAATTTCATATTAAAAACATGGTTTGCAACCGCTGCATTCTGGTTGTATCGAACATCTTTAAGGATGCCGAATTTAAAATCAGGAATGACTCAAAGAGCCGGTTGATCGAACACCTGAAAAATAACACGATTGATCTGGTCTACAAAATGACTCCTGTGAAATAAGGAATATTTCAGGTAGTGACTCTTTTTATACTGATCTGATAAATCAAAATCATCGGATCAGTTTACTTAAAACCGGTAATGAATAAATAATTCAAAATGAGGAGATCGGTTTACAAGCAATTCACAGAGTTCTGTATTGTGCTAAAACATGTAAATTATACAAATCTATTCTGGAATTGTGTAACGATTCACTGAATAAAAGGAACCACCTTTGTAATCTAATGAAGAAGTTATTATCCATATTATTTGCATTTCTCATCCTAATCTCTGTGATGCATATTACCATTGCGACACATCATTGTGGCAGTGCCGATGAAACTTTTGAAAAAATTTCCGTTACCGGCGAACTGGCTTCATGTGGTATGGAAGGCTGTGATGAAAAATGTTCTGCTCCGGGAAATCATTTTGAAGAGCCTTGTTGTGACAACAGTGTTTCAATTTTAGCAGTCAATCACGATTACGCTCCTTCGTTTACCAATTTTACTGCATTTACACAACATATTCTTCAGGTTTACATTGTACCTGTAAGTATTGAATTTCATTCACTCACCACTATAAATCTTATCAGCACAGATGTCAGTCCACCTGCCAATTTCCTGGTACATGCTGTAAGCTTGCCCAAAATTTGTGTTTTCCTGATTTGATGTAAATCCCCTGGTCTTATAGTTTGAAAGCTTATTCAACCTTTTCTGCTATGGATTCTTTTGTCTTGATACGTGATCCGAAAACTAGTGGATGATGCTATTAACCAATTTATTAACACCAATATTTAATTATTACTTCATGAACATTTAAAAATAAAAATTATGAAAACGAAAAATTATATCAAGGTAATCCTGTTTGCATTTGCCGGAACATTCGTATTTGGCGCCTGTCAGAAGAATGAAAAAACAGTAAATCAAAACGTTGAAGGTACTTATATTGGTAGTTTCACAACTACATCAACGCTTAAAAGTGCAACAACAACCACTGGAAACTATACGGACACAGCTATCGTTAAACTGATCAGCAATGGACAAATAAATGTTCATTGTTTTGGGGATGACATGGATTCAACTTTTATTCTCAATACTTACAAAAATGGAGATAGCCTAATGGTTTGCCTTGACGGTCAGGATTTTGAAAACGAGTACGGACATATGATGGGTGATGGGTCCATGATGGGAAGTGGAAATATGATGGGAAATAATTCAACAGAATGGGGCAAGCACATGAATGGGGAACACCAGGTTGGAGATAATCATTTCGGGGGATTTGACATGCAGAATGGCACCTTTAGCTATAGCTTTAAAATGATGGAAGGTACTTCAACCAATTACAGAAAATTTCAGGGCACAAGGAAATAAATAAACCGTCATGATAATCAAGACTTTAATTATTTCAGTCATTTTAGTTGGTTTTGTCATGCTGGCATTGGGAGTGAAACTTCTTTTTAATAAAGATGCTGAATTTACAGCACACTCCTGTGCCCTTGACGATGGCACTTCGGAAAAAAATGAAGCTTGTTCCAAATGCGAGCTCAAAGATTTAATGGATTGTCCTGAAATTAAAAAGGATTTGAAAACTGAGAACGAATCAAAATTTTCAGAACACAAAAAATTTTAGGTTATGAAACTTATAAAAGCATATATCAGGCATCGTAAGACGGAGGCGGTTTTCAATGCGCTGAAAAAAGCAGGATTTTGCTGCATGACCTTTGTTGAATGCGAAGGTACCGGTCAATATGTTGATCATGAAAAAGAACACATCAGTACGAAATATCCTTTTGCAGATTCTTACCGGGTTATTAAAATCGAGATACTTGTTGCTGATGGGCAGGTTGATCAGGTTGTCGAAATTGTCAGGGAAAGCGGGCGAACCGGATACAGTGGTGATGGGATGATCTTGGTTTCACCCGTTGATGATGTCTATAAAATAAGAACCAACGAAAAAGGAATTGCAGTAGTATAAACTTATATAGCCTAAAAATAAGATGCTTATTTACATCAAAAATATGGTTTGTAACCGTTGTGTCATGGTTGTTTCCAGCATCTTTCGTGATGCTGGACTACATGAAACTGAAGTTCAACTTGGAAAGGTTCAGGTTAAAAATCCGATTTCAACCGAAACATTGAAGGAAATTGAAATCCAGTTAAAGAAAGTGGGTTTCGAAATCATCAATGATTCAAAAGTCAGAATAATTGAGCAGGTAAAGAATTATATTATTGACCTGACTTACATACATTCAGCAGAAATAAAGTCAAATTACTCTGATTATCTGGCCGGTCAGCTGCACCTGGATTACAACTATCTGAGCACGCTCTTTTCTTCGGTTGAAGGTACAACGATTGAAAAATACATGATCAACCTTAAAATTGAGCGTGTGAAAGAATTGCTGGTTTACGATGAAAAAACACTCAGTGAAATAGCCCTTGAAATGGGATATAGCAGTGTAGCACATTTGTCGGGGCAGTTTAAAAAAGTAACAGGGTTTACACCAAGCTATTTTAAAAAAATTGGTAACCAAAAGCGAAAACCAGTCGACAAGGTCTAAAACCTGAAAATCATATAAAACAATCATTGAATTGTGTAACAACTTCATGAAATGCATCTTGTATCTTTATACAATAAAACATTAAATCAATTCATCATGAAAAAGCAAAGCGAACCGGTTGCAGAATATGTAACCAAGCAGAACAAGCAGGAATTACATTCCTGCTGTGGAGGAAATGAGCACAAACACCATCAGGACAACAATTCCGGATCGGCAACAAGCTACCAATGCCCGATGAAATGCGAAGGTGATAAAATCTATAATGTTCCAGGCACTTGCCCGGTTTGCAACATGCATCTGGCACCAATAAAATAAGTAATTAATCATTAAAAATCGAAATTATGAAGTATTACATCAGCAAAAAAATCAGTACCGATTTTGATCAGGCGGTTCAGCGTGTAACCGAATCGTTGAAAAAAGAAGGATTTGGAGTACTTACCGAAATTAACCTTCAGGAAAAACTGAAAGAAAAACTGAATGTTGATTACAAGAAATACAAGATACTCGGAGCCTGCAACCCGGCTTATGCCTACAAGGCATTGCAACAGGAAGATAAAATTGGAACCATGCTGCCATGCAGTGTAATCGTTCAGGAATTGGGAAATAATGAAATTGAAGTGGCTGCTGTTGATCCGGTGGCTTCGATGATGGCTATTGAAAACCCAAACCTAGCCGGTATCGCCGGAGAAATAAAAGAAAAACTCGAACGTGCTATTGAATCATTATAACACAACAGAAAATCGTTCGGGTTTTTTTAGGTCCAATTCTTAAAAAGTAAAATCATGAAAAGTAAATTTTTGTTTTCAGTCTTCCTTGTAGCCGGATTAATGCTACTCAATTTTTCAGGTACCCAGGTTTATGGCCAGACACCACAAAAGGAAACCGCTGCGGTGCAAACAGTGAAGTACACCTGCCAGATGCATCCTCAGGTAATTAAGGATAAGCCTGGTAAATGCCCCATCTGTGGAATGAAACTGGTTATCAAAGAAAAACTGCCAAATGGAACTATGCAGAATGACTCTGTGATGATGAAAAATGATCACATGAAAATGATGCACGATTCAACAACCATGAAAAAGGGAACCATGATGCATGACACAAACCTGATGAATGGAGGTGGCATGAAGAATAACACAAAGATGATGCATAAAGGAAGCATGATGCCTGATACCACAATGATGAAGAAAGGCCAAATGATGCACGACACCACTTCCATGAAGAAGAATCAAATGAAAAAGAAATAACAATCGGATTATTCCTGAAATTTAAATTCAAATATCATGATGAACGGAAACGGAATGGATAATGGTTGGGGAATGGGTTATGGATATGGCTGGATTATTGGCCTAATTGTGATTGTTGTGGTAGTTTGGCTGGTAATTAAACTTGTAAATCAAAGCAACAACAGAAAATCCAAAAATTAATAATTACCGCAGGCTATTTTGAAAGAAACATAATCGGTAATTAAGAATTTTGAAAAAGTATCTGGAAGTAATTTACAACTGCTTCCGGGTATTTTCATTTCAATTTTCGGATAAACAACTTCTGAATTATGGACAAAAAATCAACACAAAAATATTTCTGCCCGATGCGGTGCGAAGGTGACAAGACCTACAACAACCCAGGTGATTGTCCGGTTTGCAACATGCATCTGGTTCCTGTTTCTGAATCAGTACAGAAAGATGATCACTCGCACAATCATGAAAAAGATCATGACAACCACGATCATTCACACGGGCATACTCATTCTCATCTGGCATCCAGACAGGGTAAATATTATTGCCCTATGCATTGCGAAGACGATAAAACCTATGAGAAACCAGGCGACTGCCCGGTTTGCGGGATGCACCTGAATAAAGAAGAAAGTGCTTCGTCTTCCAATGTTATTTATACTTGCCCAATGCATCCGGAAGTAAAACAGGATCATCCGGGAGACTGTCCGAAATGCGGCATGACGCTGGTCCCTGAAAAAGGAGTTGAAACCAGCGAAGAAGAAACTGCTTACCTGAAAATGGCCAGAAAATTCTGGATCGCGCTGGCATTGAGTATACCTGTGTTTTTAATTGCGATGTCAGACATGGTAAGCTTTCTAAACCTAGAGTCTCTTGCATCGAAAAAAGTTTGGGGATGGGTAGAATTTCTGTTAGCCTCTCCTGTTGTATTTTACTGCGGATGGGATTTTTTCAAACGAGGATACAGTTCAGTTCGCCGGTGGTCGCCCAATATGTGGACACTTGTTTCAATTGGAGTTGGATCAGCCTATCTTTTCAGCATCTTTGCCCTCCTGTTTCCATCCCTTTTCCCGGCACAGTTTAAAGATGAAAATGGCAATGTCCACCTTTACTTTGAGGCAGCTGCAGTCATTTTAACACTGGTGCTCATGGGTCAGGTTTTGGAATTGCGCGCTCACGGCAAAACCAATTCCGCCATCAAAGCCTTACTGGGACTGGTTCCGCCAGTTGCCCGTGTGATACGGAATGGCAAGGAAGAAGAAATTCAATTGGAAGAAGTCAACGTTGGAGATCTGCTAAAAGTAAAGCCTGGTGAAAAAATCCCGGTGGACGGAATTATTTCCAACGGAGAAGCTGTCATTGATGAAAGTATGATTTCCGGAGAACCCATACCTTTAGAAAAATCAAAAGGAGATAAAGTGACCGGTGGCACAATTAATGGCACAACAGCGTTCGAAATGAAGGCTGAAAAGGTTGGCAGTGATACCCTTCTGTCACAAATTGTCGAAATGGTCAATCAGGCGAGCCGTTCAAGAGCACCAATCCAGAAACTGGCAGATACGGTTGCCAAATACTTTGTTCAGATAGTGGTTTCAGTTGCCATCATTACTTTCGCAGTCTGGGCAATCTGGGGACCGGAACCATCGTATGTATATGCATTTGTGAATGCAGTCGCTGTATTAATTATTGCATGTCCATGTGCGCTGGGATTGGCGACACCCATGTCCATCATGGTTGGGACAGGCCGCGGAGCTCAATCAGGCGTGCTTGTAAAAGATGCCAGTGCCATCGAGCAGATGAATAAAGTAGATATTCTAATTATTGATAAAACGGGTACCATTACCGAAGGAAAACCAAGCCTGAATGGATTCAAATCCTTTGGAAAACTGAGCGATCTGGAAGTCTTGCAACTGGCGGCTTCTGTCGATGCTGACAGCGAGCATCCTCTGGCTGACGCGATTATGGCTGGAGCAAAGGCCAATAAACAAAAACTTCTGAAACTTGACCAGTTTGAATCGGTAACAGGAAAAGGTGTTCAGGCCGTTTACGAAAAGGAGAAAATCGGGCTGGGTAACGAACGGTTAATTGAGGATTTTAAAGCTTCACTAAATGAGGACCAGAAGAAATTGACTAAAGAATGGCAGTTGAAAGGGCAGACAGTCATGTATTTAATCATCAAAAATAAAATAGAGGGAATTGTAAGTGTTTCCGATAAAGTTAAAAAGACTTCAAAAAAAGCCATTCATGAATTGCAGGAAATGGGCATAAAGGTTCACATGTTAACCGGCGATAATCAGTATACAGCCAAAGCGGTAGCCGATGAAATTGGCCTGGATGGTTTTACAGCCGATTGCCTGCCGGAAGACAAATATAAAAAAGTGAAAGAACTGCAGATGCAGGGCCACATTGTTGCCATGGCAGGCGACGGAATCAACGATGCCCCGGCACTTGAACAAGCCAATGTGGGAATTGCCATGGGAACCGGCACCGATATTGCCATGCAAAGCGCCGAAATAACATTAGTGAAGGGTGACCTGAACGGTATTGTAAGGGCCAGAGATTTAAGCCAAAAAGTAATGCGAAATATTAAGCAGAACCTGTTCTTTGCGTTTGTGTATAATTCTATTGGAGTTCCTGTTGCAGCAGGCATTTTGTTCCCGTTTTTCGGACTATTACTAAGTCCAATGATTGCTGCCGTTGCCATGAGTTTCAGCTCGGTATCGGTAATTGCAAATGCCTTACGGCTCAGAAGAAAATAGGTATTGAAACTATATTTCAACAGCAATAATTATTAATTTTTAAAATTCAAAAAGATGAAAATAAAAGTTTTAAGTTTAGTGGCCCTGTTTATGTTTGGGGTAGTTGCAGTTTTTGCAGCGAATAAGGTAGAAAAAATAAAAGTGTACGGAAACTGCGGCATGTGCAAAGCTCGCATTGAAAAAGCAGCTAAAGCGGTTGATGGTGTTACTTCGGCCAGTTGGAACAAGGAAACCAAAATTATGGATCTGGCATTTGATGATTCAAAAACGGATGTTCATAAAATAAAAATGGCCGTTGCAAAAGTGGGACACGACACCGATATGCACAAGTCTTCGGATGAAGCATATAATAAATTGCCGGGATGCTGCAAATACGATCGTACAAAAACGGACATGAAAATGGATGATAAAAAAGACATGAAGATGGACATGTCTCCTATGAAATAAGGAATATTCAGTGCGAATATTTTTTTAATGAAACAGATCCGATGAACAGAAATCATCGGATCTGTTTGTTTTGAAAGACGAGGCTTACAAACAACGTCCGGAGTACTTTTAAATTGATAGCTCACAGATTGTTGTGGTAAAATCAGCTGCATCCAGGAAAAAATTTCTGTATCTTTTTTTAATCCGGAGAAATAACAAAAATGCTTTTGGCTTGTTTTAGATTTTGATTGATAAACCATTTTAATATGCTAAGAGATATCCGTACCAATTATCAAAAGTCTGAGCTGACTGAAGATTCTGTCATTAAAGACCCGTTCAAACAGTTAAATGAATGGTTGAATGCAGCTATCAAAGAAGGAGACCCGGAACCAAACGCAATGGTTCTTTCTACTATTGATTTAAAAGGATACCCCGATTCAAGAGTTGTTCTGCTGAAAGAATTAAATTCAGAAGGGCTCATATTCTTTACCAATTACAACAGTAAAAAAGGACGGCAAATTTCAGTAAACCCTAATGTTTCCATTGTATTTTTCTGGCCTGAAACTCAACGACAAGTTCGCATAAAAGGTAAGGCTGAAAAAATTCCTGATGAATATTCTGAAGAGTACTTTAAATCAAGGCCGGTGGAAAGCCAGTTGGGAGCGTGGGCTTCTCCACAAAGCAGAATTATCGAAAGCAGGGAAGTATTAGACGAAAATTATTCACTTTTTCAGCAATACTTTCAGGATAATGAAATATTAAAACCTGCACATTGGGGTGGTTTTATTATTCGACCAGTTAATTTCGAATTCTGGCAGGGTCGCTTAAACCGGCTGCACGACCGCTTTGAATTTTGCCTTTCTGACCATGAATGGATCATTCATCGTTTGGCTCCATAATAAATCAGCTCTGTTAATTCACCTGAATCGAAGATGAAGTTTGCCTGAACCGAATCAAAAAGGAGTCAAGCGTCCAAAGTGTCAGTGAAGCGACAATAATCAGGTAGGCAAGCGGAGGAATAGAAGTAAATATCCCCAACGCTTTATTCCAAACGGATAAAACTTCACTGCGGGCAATTTTCGACAATGAGTCAGAAGCAACTGACCACAAACCCAGATTGCTGTCAGTAGCTGTCTCCTTCCCTGAAACTGCCAGATAGATCATCAACAAAACAAATGCGACGATCAGAATAATCCATGTCTTTTTGTTAATCATGGGCTGATAGTTTTTCAGTAATGAATGTTTTTCAACCACCGCTTCAGCCTGAATACGATTCATTACATGAAGCATAAAATCGGATGAAGGAGAATCAATCCTGACTCCTTTTAGCATTTCTTCGAATTGTTTATCCAGCTTATTCATAGTAGTGAGTATATTTCTTCTTTTAACATTTCATGCAATACTGCATACATTTTTTTCCTTGCCCGGTGTACTCTTACTTTTATATTACTGACGGTAAGCCCGGTAATCATACTTATTTCGTCCATCGATTGATTTTCGTAATAATAAAGCGTTACCAAAACCTGATCGTCTTCGGGTAGTTTTGCAAGCGCAAGATTCAGGTATTTCTCCTGATCTTCCTTTTTGGTTTCACTGAAATAATCATACATTTTCATTTCATCCTGATCCGAAAAACGCTGATCTTCGAGTGACGAAAATTCAACTCTGCGTTTTCGTAATTCCGAGATGCAGGCATTGTAAGTAATGCTGTACAGCCAGGTTGAAAATTTCGATTTCCCTTCGTAAGAATCAATCTTTTGATAGGCTTTCACAAAGGTATCCTGAGCCAGTTCTTCGGCATCTTCAGGTTTTTTGAGCAATTTCAAAGCCAAAGTATAGACCAGTTTCTGGTACCTTTCAACCAGAAAAGAAAATGCCTGCACATTTCCATTTCTAACGGCCTCAATATAATATATATCTTCAGTTTTGTTCATCTTTCTCCAATAGACGAACTTTTCTGATTACGGTTACACTAATTTCAGAAATTTATACTGAAGATTTTTTCCGAAAACTTGTAACCGGAAGAAAATGCCTGCGTCATAACAGCGAGTTTGAGAACAATTAAACATTAAAACGAAATATTATGCAAGTAGAAATTTTAGTACCTCTGGCAGCTTTTGCATTAACTTTTGGAATGTGGTATATCTATATTACTGCACGAAACAAAGAACGACTGGCCTTAATAGAAAAGGGTGAAACTCCTGATCTGTTCAAATCAACTTCAAAATACAGAAGTTTTAAACTCGGCGTATTTTTGGTTGGTATTGCTATCGGTATTATCGCCGGATATTTTCTTAATGAAAGCGGAATGGAAGAAGAACCTGCCTATTTTTCAATGATATTACTCTTCGGAGGAATTGGGCTGGTAATCGCATTCTTTTTACAGAAAAAATACGAGGAGAAATAATTCGAAACTGTAAATTTTTTTGACTGTCTTTCAAGCTGAGCCTAAATTTTTCGGGCATATCAGTCTGAAAGACAGTTTTTTCATTTATAATAGCTGATTTTATGAAATTTCTCAATTGCTTCTGAAGTTTTGATATCTATTTTTCCCTAGTTCTTTTTTGTATTTTAGTGAAAATTTTGAAACAATGATGACCAACCAAAATATTCAGCAAAGAATAACAGAATTGCGTTCAATCCTCGATGATCACAATCATAGTTATTACCTTTTGTCTCAGCCAACTATTAGCGACCTGGAGTTCGACATGCTCTTAAAAGAACTCGAAAAACTGGAAACTGAAAATCCTGAATATTTCGATCCAAACTCTCCCACTCAACGAGTCGGCAGCGATCTGAACAAAGAATTTGAGCAGGTCAGACATCAATATTCGATGCTTTCGCTTTCCAATTCGTATTCCGAAGAAGAATTACGCGATTTCGACCAAAAGATCCGCAAACTGACAGATCAGTCATTCGAATATGTTTGCGAACTGAAATATGACGGCACATCGATTAGTTTACGGTATAAAAACGGAATGCTCGAAAAAGCAATCACCCGGGGAGACGGCACTTTTGGCGATGATGTTACTGCAAACGTTCGCACCATCAAAAGTATTCCGCTAAGATTAAAGGGAACCGGCTATCCGGATGAATTTGAAATCAGGGGAGAAATTCTCTTGCCTTTTACAGAATTTGACCGAATTAATGAAGAGCGTGAAGAAGTCGGAGAAGCTCCGTTTGCCAACGTGCGCAATGCAGCTTCCGGAACTTTGAAATCACAAAAATCATCGGTAGTTGCTGAGCGAAAACTCGACGCCTATTTTTATTATTTGCTGGGTGAAAATTTACCTTCCGATGGTCATCTGGAAAATATGGAGGCTGCAAGGAAGTGGGGCTTTAAAATATCTCCGGACACACAAAAATGTGCGAATATTGACGAAGTGATCACCTTTATCCATAAATGGAACCTGAAACGGTTTGAATTACCTGTTGCAACCGATGGAATTGTAATTAAAGTGAATTCGTTAAGTTTACAACAGTACCTTGGAACTACAGCCAAATCGCCTCGCTGGGCTATTGCGTACAAATACAAAGCCGAGCAGGCAAGTACCATTCTTCGATCTGTTTCCTTCCAGGTTGGCCGCACCGGCGCTGTAACTCCGGTTGCAAATCTCGATCCGGTTCTTTTGGCTGGAACCACAGTAAAACGGGCTTCACTGCACAATGCCGACATCATTAAAAACCACGATTTGCATATAGGCGATACTGTTTTTGTTGAAAAAGGCGGTGAAATTATCCCGAAAATTGTTGGTGTAGACCGAGCCTCCCGACATCCAATGGCACAATCGGTCGAATTTATTAAAAGCTGTCCCGAATGTGGTACTGCCTTAATACGCAAAGAAGGAGAAGCTGCCCATTATTGTCCAAATGAGAATGGTTGTCCACCGCAAATAAAAGGCAAAATGGAACATTTCATCGGTCGAAAAGCGATGAATATTGATGGTCTGGGACAAGAAACCATTGACTTACTTTACAGTGAAGGTTTGATAAAAAACATTGCTGACATCTACGACTTACAAAAGGAACAAATCAGCCGGCTCGAACGTTTAGGCAACAAATCAGCAGAACGGATACTGAAAAGTCTTGACGAATCGAGAAAGATTCCGTTCGAGAAGGTACTATTTTCGCTCGGAATCCGTTTTGTAGGCGAGACCGTTGCCAAAATTCTGTCACACCGCCTCATCAATATTGAAAACATTGAAAATGCCAGTTTAGAAGAATTAACTTCCATCGATGAAATTGGTGAACGAATAGCAGAAAGTGTAAAGATGTATTTTTCCAATCCTGAAAATATAAAATTAACAGACCGATTAAAGGGAAAAGGATTGCAAATGCAACTTGACGAGACTAGTATTGCAAATCGTTCCGATAAACTGACTGGTTTATCTATCATTATTTCAGGAACCTTTGAAAAAAATTCGCGCGATGATCTAAAAAAAATGATTGAACAGAATGGCGGAAAAAACGTAAGCTCTATTTCAAAGAATACCAGTTATATGCTGGCAGGAACCAATATCGGGCCAAGCAAATTGGGGAAAGCAGAGAAGTTGCATATCCCGATTATTTCTGAAGATGATTTTCTGAAGATGATTAACTAAAAGTATTAGATTATTATTTTACTACACCCCTTTGTATCAATCTAAAACTTTTAGCATTTTTAAACAATAGAAAACAAACGAATTGTTACTTTTGCACGAAGTTATGGGTTTCAAATCAAAGATTGCCAATCGGATTCTGAGTTCAAAATTAAATTCTGTTGTCCGGGAAAAAAAGGTCTTCAATCTGGATTCAGCCAAATCGGCAGGAATTCTTTGGGAAATTAATCAGAAAGAATCGTTTGACCGGATTGAAAATGAACTCGCAAATGCTGGGATTAAAACTATTGGATTGTGCTATTCACATTCAAAAAAAGCAGTACTACCTGAGGAAATCGTAGGATTTTCGCGGAAACATTCAAATTGGACTGAAATTCCGAAGACAGAGTTAGTTGACGATTTTATTCAGCAAAAATTTGATATTCTGATCGATTTAACCGGACAGAGGTATTTTCAAATGGTTTATGTGACTGCCTTATCTTTAGCCGCATTTAAAATTGGATATTCAGGCAAATCAGCTAATTATTTTGATTTGAATATTGAATTCAGAGAACAACCGGACCCCAGTCAACTGGCAGAACAAATATTGTATTATCTAAAAAGAATTAATAAAACGACGATAGAATGACACATCCATTTACAGGAGCTGGAGTTGCGTTAATTACTCCATTTCATGAAGATAAAAGCATTGATTACAGCGCACTGGAAAGATTAATTGAAGATCAGATCAGGGGTAGTATCGATTATTTAGTGGTTTTGGGAACTACTGCAGAAACCCCTGCCCTTTCGGATGAAGAAAAGAAGGAAATCGTACGTTTTGTTATCGAAAAGAATGCCGGCCGGTTAAAGATTGTCCTCGGATTAGGCGGAAATAATACCAATGCATTGGTTCAATCCTTTAAAGATACAAATCTCGAGGGTATTGATGCTATTCTTTCGGTCACTCCTTTTTACAACAAACCAACACAGGAAGGTTTGTTTCAGCATTTCAAACTGGTTGTTGAAGCTTGTCCGATTCCGGTTATTCTTTATAATGTACCAGGTCGAACCGGAGTAAACATGAAAGCAGATACAACTTTGAGGATTGCTAACCTTTCTGAAAAGGTTATTGGAATTAAAGAAGCCAATAATGATCTGGGACAATTTGCCAAAGTGATTGGAAATGCTCCTGATTATTTCAAGGTTATTTCAGGCGATGATTCCTTGACTTTACCTGCAATTTCAATAGGTGCCATTGGAGTTATTTCGGTTATTGCCAATGCCTGGCCTGACAAATTAAGTCAACTGGCACATGCTTCTCTCGAAGGAAACAAGGCTATTTCAGGTCAGTTACATTTACAAATGGCTGAAATGTTGAAACTGATTTTCAAAGACGGAAATCCATGTGGAGTAAAAGTATTGATGGAAATGATGGGAAAAGTAAAAAATCAGCTCCGGTTGCCACTTGTTCCTGTTTCTGCATCCACCCGGTCAATGATTGAGGCCGAGTTGAAGAAAATAAGTTAATCGGTGGCAGGGCCGTAAACGCCAAGACCTGAAACCCCGATTGCAGATACAGTGCTACCGGAGAGTAGTATAAGTAATCACGAAGCGGCTGTTTAACAGCCGTTTTGCATTTAAGGTAACAACAGCAGTATCGGCAACCGGATAACTCTCAGCAAGAACCAGGTAAGATTCAACCTAAATTTGGTGATCAGAAAGTTACCCAAATAAAAATTAAGAAACACTGCTGATCTTCTGAATAATATTTTGCTTATCAATTTCCTGAGAATCAAACTGAATCAGAATACCAACACTTTACTTCAGCGTTTTTAATATACAAACAAACATGTAAATGCTAATATAGAGCAATCCTGTAACGCTGAAAGCGCCAGATATGCAAAAAGCTGAAATTATATCAATATGGTTTTTTCATTGAATATGAAAAGAAGCAAGGCTTCCTGATATAATACCGCCAGACAAACCGGGAGATGCTGATTATTCCATCTAAAACAGTTGAAATTGCCAAATCTCTTCCTGTATGTTATTAATGATGTGTCATTTGCTCTTTGTTTAATAAGCCAATAACTTAAAAGTTCCGACTTCATTATTTTTTTCCAGAAACAACTTTTACGAGTTTACTCGTATTGTTCTTCGAAATACACTGATATCTATTCCCAGAAAAAATCAATTACATACATTTATTTGTTTCCAAACCATCAATTCAGGACAATCTGCCATAATTTAAAATACTACAATAAAGCAAGTTAACCGAACAATGGAAAAATAAATACGTTGACAACGAAAATAAAATTGGTTTATATCAGTATTTTATTTAGTTTTGAAAACACAATAATGAATTAGAAATAATTCAAGATTAAAGAATGAAATTAGAAAATCAAGTAATTAAATTCTAATTTCAAACAAATCAGATTTAAAACCTGATTGTAATTCTTCAAATTAAAAGAGAAAATAGCTTCAAAAATCAGTGTTAGATCACAATAGATGTGAGTAACAGTAGGTTTTCCTTTGAAATAAGATGAAATTATATTCTTCCATTATCTATTTCAACCCAACATCAACAACTTATTAATCAATTCATTAACGGGATAATTAATTTCAGACATTAGTTTTATTTGAATTATTCTAATTGTTGAATACCATTACTTTAAATTAGAATATATTCCAACAAACTTTAGAAATATTATAATTTAGAGGATAAAAATATCTTCCATAAATTATATTACAGATCTATTCCCCTTGTGTATTACCTTTATTTAGGATTACTATTTACGCTAAAAAAATCCAATAACATTTAACTAGTTATGACAAAAAAAAGATTTGCAGAATCACAGATTTATCGGATTCTTCAGGAAAATGAATCAGGTGTACCGATCTCGACAATCATTAAAAAGTATGGCGTAAGCCAGGCCACTATCTATAATTGGAGAATCAAATACGGAGGTATGAATATTTCAGAGATCCGTAGATTAAATGATTTAGAAGAAGAAAATGATAGACTCAAAAGGATGTTTGCTGATTTAAGCCTTGAAAATTTAGTACTAAAAAGCAAATTGGAAAAAGAAAAATAAAACAATTGTGAAGAGCCGGTTCAATTAATTACACACCAGTATTATCATTACTCACAGAGCAACCTTCTTTTGAAATAAGTTAAAAAAATATAGATTTTATATTTTAAAAAATAATATTCATTTTCACTTTCAACAACATTGTCGTATCCGAAAAACCAAATTAGATTGATTATTTTGAATTTAGGTTAATCCCAAATTTAAGGAAAATTACTTTTAGAATAAAACTAGAAAGAGTCGGAAATTACCCATTGACTTTCCAATAATTCCAGACTATTTTTATTCTGAAGAAAAATTCTAATTGAGATTTATAAAAATCGTTCTAAGAACAAAATAATAAACTAGGATATGCCTTTAGAAAAACCCAATTATCAATGGTATGCAATCTATACCAGAGCAAATGCCGAAAAGAAGCTTTTTGAAAATTTGCAAGAAAAAAACATTGAATGCTACCTTCCCACGAGAAAAGTAATGAAATCCTGGAGCGATCGAAAAAAATGGGTGGAAGAGCCATTATTTAGGTGCTATATTTTTGTGAGGGTTAGTTATAAAGAATTTTTCACCGCACTTAATACTCCCGGAGTTGTCTGTTATGTAAGTTTTGGAGGAAAAGCTCAATCGATTCCGGAAAATCAGATCAATAACATCAGAACTTTTCTGGATCAAAGCGATCATGAGGTCACATTAACTTATGAACGAATTCAAAAAGGCGTATCTGTTGAGGTCTTATACGGCTCACTTAAAGGCATTCAAGGAGAAGTAATAAACATATTTGGACAGACAAGAATCCTAATACGAATTGACTCTATGAATTGCAGTCTTCATGCGAATATAACAAGAGACGAAGTAAAGATACTTGAAGAGAAGTCTGCTAAGAGGTCGTATGCTGTAGTTTAACAAAACTATAATTAGAAATCTAAAATTAACAACATCTTAAACCTGTATGGAGATTAAGTAAGAATACTACCTCCCGCACTAATATAAATCTCTTTAGTCAAGAGACCTTTCCTTGTTTCCCATTGGTATTTGAGTGATTTAAGCATAGGAATTTATTCCTGGTTTAAATCACTAAATACCTATTTTAAAAAGGATATTCATAATTCCAGTATTCAAACTTATTATTGATTCAAATTATTCACCTGATAAATTATGAAATTTGAAATTTGTTTTGAATTAAAAGTCTACACCAATTATATATTCATACCAATACTTAAGTCTCACTAATATTCAATTCGTATCACTTAATTTATTTTAACTATAGGGTATATATTGAATAGTTTAAAAATGATGTTCGCCCTCCTTATTTTATAACACATTCAGGAGTATTTAGGTCATACTGATTTGCTCAAATGGCACCACAGTAATTAATATTGATATATGCTCATGTATTCTGACATGTTCATTCTTGTATCAAAATGCGCCAAGAATAAACATATTCCGAAAAAAAATTGAATTGAACCCGCATATCATATGATATCTCAAAAGAATCAGGATAACCAATTCAATTTGCTTTCATTTTTCATAACCTAATAATCAAAGATCATGCTTAAGGAAAGAGAACCAGTTCTTGAAAAACTAAGTATCGTTTTTCAGGTATTTTTGACCCTTATATGCTTTCTAGGTGCAATGCGACTGACAAACACTTTTTATGAACCTATCGTGTGGGATTCAATGCAATATAAAATTTTGTCATTTATTATTGCTTTGCTTTGGCTTTTGCTACTTGACCAATCTAATTTAGGACGAATTGGTAGAATAAAAATGTATTCTTTCCTATTTGTAGAATACTTAACGGTGATATTTATTGGTAGTATTTTACTTTTTGCAACAATAGTAATCCTTGACCTTGACTCTATTTCCAGGTTGGTTATTGGAGTATTTGCAATAACCAATTTGATTGTATTGTATTCCTATAAATTTGTTTTGTCTGCGACAATGAAATACCTTAGAAGGGAAGGAATGAATAGCAGATTAATTTTGATTATTGCGGATAATGATTCAAGTTATTTTATTGATCGGTTAATTGAAACTAAAGATTGGGGATATCGGATTTGGGCTATCATGTCTGATGATAATGCTATAAAAACTAAATATGGAAGAGAATACCATATTATTCCATACGAACGTGATCTTTCATTAGTCATTGATGACCGGGCAATTGATGAGGTTTTCTATTGTAAAAGTTCATTAGATCAGAATGAAATTCAAAAATTTATATATTCCTGTGCTGAAGTCGGTGTCGTTTTCAGGATGCAATCTCTACTATTAAACTATGTGAAGATGCAATCAACACTATCATTTCTGAATCAAATGCCTTTTTTAACCTTTAGAAATACGCCGGATAATTATCTGGCACTCAAATTAAAGGCATTAATTGACTTAGCTGTTTCGATATTTGTATTGATTGTTTTATCTCCAGCCATGTTACTTATTGCATTTTTAATAAAACTCGATGGCGGACCGGTATTTTTTCTACAAAAAAGGATGGGATTAAATGGAAGGCATTTTTCCTGTTTGAAATTTAGAACCATGGTAGTAAACGCCGAAAGTATTAAAGAATCATTGATGAGCCAAAATGAGCAGGAAGGTCCGGTTTTCAAGATAAAAAACGATCCAAGAGTAACAAAAATTGGAAGATTTTTACGCAAGACTTCATTGGATGAATTACCACAATTTATAAATGTATTAAAAGGTGATATGGCCATTGTTGGACCACGTCCGCCAATACCTTCAGAAGTAAAACAATATAAACGCTGGCAAACCCGAAGACTAAGCATGAAACCTGGAATTACCTGTATTTGGCAGGTTTCAGGTAGAAACAATATTCCTTTTGAACAATGGATGAAACTGGACATGCAGTATATTGATACATGGTCGTTAAAACTCGATTTTATTATACTTTTAAAGACCTTCCGGGTAGTTTTAACCGGAGATGGACAATAACAAACTTTATAGCTTATTTTCTTAAACAATTTTATTAAGTATGAAAAACTTCACAACACTTTTACTCATCCTATCCGTATCAACATTATTCTCTTGTCGCAGTAGTAAAGAACTAATATATTTAAAAGATGCTTCCAATAACGAAATCATTAAAGAATCATCCACTGAATACATGCTTAAACCTGGGGACATATTATATGTTAGTATCAAATCCATTAGTCCGGAAGTAAATGCGCTATTCAACCCGGAATCTAATATGGAGTCTGGTAGTGCAGGTATGGGATATCAAAAATACACCACTCCAAGTGGTGCTTATCTTTTTGGTTATGAACTTGATGCCGCTGGAAATATTAAACTTCCTATGTTGGGAAAAATAAATGTAGGTGGAGTTACACTTAAACAAATTGAATCGGTTGTTCAGAAAAAAGCTGATGAATACCTCAAAGATGCCATTGTAAAAGTAAAATTACTGAATTTTAAAGTTACAGTCGCTGGCGAAGTAAGAAATCCTGGAGCATATTACAATTACAACAATTCAATCAATGTACTGGAAGCCTTAGCATTGGCGAATGGGAACACGGACTTTGCAAGTATTAAAAAAGTAATGGTCGTTCGAGCTTTCAATGATGGGAAGAAAACCTACATGCTTGACTTAAGCTCCAAAACAGCTTATTTATCAGAAGCATTTTACCTTCAGCCTGATGATTACGTGATTGTACAGCCTGATAAATACAAAAATTTTCAGTTAAACAGTCAGGCTTATTCTCTCGTACTGTCTTCCATGTCAATGCTGCTGGCTGTTTTGGGATTTGTCCTGAAATGATAATGATTTCGGATTAGAAATTTCAATATGCTTTGAAAACTATTTTTCTTACCCCAATATACCAAATCACTAAAACTCATAAACAACAACTGGATATCAAGCCTTTGTATGATTTGGTGGCATTGATTTTTTTTGACTTTTCAGAGTGAGCTCAAAAAAAACGTTTACACAAAATACCATTCTAACTTTTCATCAGGGGAAACTGAGTGGCAGATTTTCAATGAGGAGGCTATCTCAAAAGTGGATTTAATAAATCCAGTGCTTTCGATTTGTAAGTTCAGATTCAAATTACCCTTCAAAACCGCCCCTAAAGGGGTGGCTTTGAAGTCCGCTTCAGGGGATTAGGAGTGCAAAAGGTAACTGCACTTTCAATCTGTAAGTTTCAAGAATTACTAAATTAGTTTTGATACAGCCTCTTTAATTTAATAGTAGAATTGATTTAAATTTGATCAAAAGGAATAATTAGGAAACCTCAATAAGTTAAAACATGTTAGATAATACGAATACCTTTAGTGAAGTAAATAAACAAGAGGAAGAAAGTTTTGATGTAAAAAAATTCATCTACTTATTACTTAGGCAATGGCAGTGGCTTGCACTTTTTGGAATCCTTGGAATTATTGTAGCTTTTGGTTACAATAAACTAACCAAGCCTCAATACTGGGTTAGTACCTCTATATTAGTTCCTGAAGAATCAAACGGAATGAATATGGAAGATCTATTTAGGAGTTCGATAGGATCGACAAACAACAACAATATATTCAATCAAATTGAAATCATTAAATCCTATTACAATATTAGTCAGACCCTTATTAACCTAAACTGGCGTACAAATTGGTATGCTGAAGATTTGTTTGTTTGGAGTGGAATTTACAAACAGGAACCTTTTGATGTGCAGGAATCTCCAGATTTTATAAATCCCAAAGGTATTGCGATTTATATTACACCCCTATCCGGCGATAATTATTCAGTAGAAGTAGACACTAAAACATACCTGAATAATACGCTTACGAAAGTAAAATTTACTGCTTCCGGTACCTATGGAAAACCCTTCGTAAATCAGTATTTCAATTTCACCTTACTAAAAAAGGTAAACAACTTCGAAACTCCCGACGGCAAATATTATTTTGTATTTAACGACCTTAATAGCATGACTTTATCTTATCAATTCATGCTAAATGCCAATTTGAAAGATAAAAAAGGGGATATTATCATGTGCTCATTGGTTGGTGAAGAACCTGCGCGAGATGTTGAATTTTTGAATGAATTGATCAGAGTGTACACCGAAGGAAAAATGGACTTTAAAAACGAAGCGCAACGACGTTCTCTGAATTTCATTAACACGCAGTTGGCTGGCATTTCGGATTCACTAAATACTGCAGGCACAAAATTCACAGAATTCCGTTCAAAGAACAACATTATTGATTTGGGGGCTGAAGGGACGCTTGTCATGAATAATCTCACAGAAATTGAATCAGCAAGAGCTCAAAGTCAAATGCAATTGGACTATTTTGAAAACCTTCTCAAATACCTGAACAATGCAAATGATTTGAAACAAATAGTCTCTCCATCTGTAGTTGGTATTCAGGACGCTGCTCTCAATGCTCTTGTTTTAAAACTAGGTGAATTATATAACCGTCGGCAGTTGCTATCATTCAGTGCAAAAGAAAACAATCCTACATTGGTAATGCTCGATAAAGAACTGAATCAGACACGAAGCCAATTAAATGAAAACCTTCGGAATTTGATTGATAATGCGACAAGAACGATTAACAGTCAAAAAGAGCGACAGGACAAGATTAGTGTTCAGTTAAATAAGCTACCACAAAAAGAACAGAAAATGGTTAACATTCAGAGACAATTCAATCTGACGAATGAACTTTACACTTTTCTTTTACAGAAACGGGCAGAAACCAACATTTCGTTGGCATCAAGTATTTCAGACGTTCAGGTTATTGATGTGGCCCGGCCCGAGTCTGCTTCATTGATTGGACTTAACCCTAAATCAGTTTTGTTTGGAGGTCTTCTATTTGGCCTGGCTTTTCCCATAGTATTTATAATGATAGTTAATTACTTTGACGATCGTATACGTTCCCAGCAAGACATCGAGAAAAATTCTACTATTCCAATCCTGGGTAATATTGTACATAGCCTGACAAAATCTGATCTTGCTGTATTTGATAATCCTAAGTCGAATATTGCTGAATCATTCAGAGCATTGCGCACAAATTTGCAATATATGCTTACCCGATCATTGGGGAAAGTGATATCAATTCACTCGACAAGTCCGAGTGAAGGGAAATCATTCTCTTCAATCAATCTGGCAACTATTTTGGCCATGAATAATAAAAAGGTGTTGCTTATAGGTGCTGATTTGCGAAAACCAAGGTTGCACAAAGTTTTCAGCCTTAAAAACGAAAATGGACTAAGTAATTATCTGGTCGGAATCGACTCCATGGAACAAATTATTCTTCCTACTTTGGTTGAAAACCTCTGGTTCATCCCTTCTGGTCCGATCCCTCCAAATCCGGCTGAAATATTGAGTAACCCCGAATTAAAAATACTTATTGATGAAGTTCGTTCCCGATTCGACTACATCATCATTGATAATGCACCTACGGGCTTGGTTACAGATGGTCATATTGTCAGCCATCTATCTGACCTTAATATATTTATATTAAGATACGGTATCTCGCACAAACACCAACTCAAAATGCTGAATGAGTATGCTCAACAGAAGACCATTGATAATATGGCAATACTGGTTAATGACATTAAAGCCAACTCTTTTGGTCACTCCTATTACAAATATTACCAGTATGAATCGTATCAAAAAGCCTATTATTCTGATGAGGCAGAGGAAAAAAAAAGCAATCGAAGAAAAAAAGATAAAAAAACAGCCTGACCTGGCAAGTCAGTAAATTGAACATTTATCCATTATTATTACTTCAATCCTTCAATTTCATGGCCTTTAACTCATCATTCAAACCTTCATTAGTCATAGCTATCGATTTCGACGGAACCATTGTAGAACACCGTTATCCATTTATAGGCAAAATTCGTCCTTTTGCTTTTGAAACACTCGAGGCACTTCAGGTAAAAGGGCATCGCTTAATCTTGTGGAGCCATCGTGCAGGCAAAAAACTCGACGAAGCCGTTAAATTTTGCAGTGCGCATGGAATCGAATTCTATGCAGTCAATAAAAATTATCCTGAAGAAGTATGGAATGAAGATGATAGCCGCAAAATACTGGCTGACATATACATCGATGACCGTAACCTGGGAGGAATACCTTCGTGGGGAGAAATCTTCAAAACACTCTGCCCCGAGGAAGAATTGACCTCACTATCGAAAAGTAAATCCTGGTGGAAAATAAAGTGAAAGGCTAAGGCATTTTAATAAACACTTTCATTTTTTATTATTAAACAAAGTGACTCCAATTTTATTTTCTCCTTTAAATTCACAAAAATAGATTTTTTACCGTTTACTAACGGTTACGATGCTTGCAGGAGAAGTTTCTATGAAAATTTGCTCCTCTGCCTGCGAGCTTGTTGGTGAAAACCAGAACATTGGAAATATCTTTTAAAATCAAATCTACAAGTTCTTTTTAATGAAAAATAAACTTAAAATAGGAATAATCATAAATAGTTATCTCATTCCTAGCTGGTCATTCAAAATGTTGGAAGAAATTGAAGCAAACACAGGAAGTGAAATAGTTTTAATTGTAAATAAAAAATCAGAGAACATTGAGAAGAAAAATTTGCTGACTAAAATAATAGAAAATAGAAAACAAGTATTGTATATTCTTTATAAAAAATTAGACTGGAAAATTTTCAGTTGCAATCCGAATGCATTAGACAGCAAAGATATCAGAAATATCCAATCAATTAATTCATTAAAAACAATAGATATCTTAGATCAGTTTGATGAAAATAACATTAAAAGGATTAATGACTCCCAAATTGATATTTTCATTGATTTGGGTTTTAAGAACCTTCCAGGTGATATTCTTAAAACCACTCGTCTGGGGATTTGGTCAATAAAACTTGGTGATAAAAAAGCTTCTAATAATGGACCAAAAGGGATTTGGGAAATAATTAAAAATAAGAATGAAACAAAAGCAACATTGCAAATTCTAAATGGGAATCTGGACAAAACATTTCAACTAACCAGATCATATTCAGCAACCCATAATCACAGTTTGAATAAAAGTATAAATTCTTTCTATGGGAAGGCTCTTTATTTTATTCCTTCAAAGATTCAGGAACTATCTGTTCTCGGAGAAGAACTGTTTTTTCAAAAAATTGCCAAATCAAATCAACAACTCCAATTTTATTCAAATAAGCAAAATACAACTCCAACTAATATTGAAATGATATTTTTTGGTGTAAAGACGTTGTTTCGTACAATTAAAAATAAAATCGAGAAAACTTTTTTTTACAATCAATGGATCTTACTATTTCGGATGAGTTCTTCCAGGTCCATTTCAAAAGCATTTTATCAATACAAAAAAATAATTCCGCCAAAAGATAGATTTTGGGCAGATCCTCATATTATTCAGAGAAATGATAAATACTATATTTTTCTGGAGGAACTAATATATCAGGAAAATAAAGGCCATATCTCTATGATGGAAATGGACGATGATGGTAATTGGACCAAGCCAGTTATCGTCTTAAAAGAAGATTTTCACCTTTCCTACCCATTTTTAATTGAAGATAATGGAGTTCTTTATATGATACCGGAGTCAGAAAACAATAATTCAATAAGATTATATAAATGTGTAAACTTTCCTTTAGAATGGAGCTTGGAAAAAATTCTGATCGACAACATCGTTGCAGCAGATACAACCATTCTTTTAAAAAACAGAAAATATTGGATGTTCGCGAATGTGAGTAAACTCAATGGAACATCAAATATCGAAGAATTACACTTGTTTTCATCAGATCATTTAGTTTCCGACAATTGGACAAGCCATCCTCAAAATCCTATTGTAGCAGATGTAAAACAATCACGTCCTGCCGGCAAATTCTTTACATATAAAGATAAACTTTACAGACCATCGCAAAATTGCTCGAAGCATTATGGATATGGAATGAAAATAAACGAAGTTGTTGAACTGAATGAAAAAGAATATCAGGAAAAAGTGGTTGATTCTATATTCCCTGATTGGGATAAAAAAATCGTATCCACTCATACAATTAACTCGGTTGGTCGACTTACTATAATTGATGCTCAAATGAAAAGAAGAAGATATTTCAGGCGTAATGACCACAAAGAATATTACCATTAATCCTAAGCTTTGTCGCGGTAATCAAATCTAAATAGTAAATAAAAATACACACTTAATGGCCGGTAAACAATTAGTTAATAATTCAATTATTGGAGTAATCCAACTTATTCTAACAGCAATTTTAACTTTATTAAGTGTTCCTATTTTTATCCATAAACTTGGGATGGAGTTATATGGTATATTCGCCATTGTTTCAGTTATCGGGAACCTAAATTTATTAACTAATTTCGGTTTAAATGGTGCATTATTGGTTTATATTGCTAAACAAGGAAAATGCCGGGAGTCAGATCATGATATTGTGGTAACCCAAATAATTATGGTCATACTCACTGTAACATTCACACTACTTGCAGTAATCTTTAGTGATTTCATCATTAATGATGTCTTTAAAATACCAGTACAATATAATACAGAATCAAAAAAATTGTTGATCTTCTTAGTTTTTGCAAATTCAATATTGCTTGTTGGGCAAACATATACAGCAATAATTGATGCGAACCAAAAGATTTACATTTCAAATATTTGCCAATTCATTTATAGCATTATATATTGGGGAGGGATGATCATATCCGTATCATTGGGTGGAAATCTCACCACCATTGGGTTAATAGCTCTTGGTTCAGCGATTATTTGGTTTTTTACAGTAATGTACTTCTCTCGACGCATTTGGGGTAAATTAGAGATAAATGGAGTACTCCGTAATTTCAAAAGAATTGCAAAGAAACAGCTTTCTTATGGTTCTAAAATTTATCTTTCAGGCTTGGCTGGATTTATGTTTGAACCTCTTTCAAAAATACTTTTATCCAACTTTATCGGGTTAAATGCTGTTGCATTTTTTGAAATCGGCTCAAAGATACGAAGTCAATTGAATGGACTTGTCACAAAAGCATTATATCCCATATATCCATATATTGCAAATACTCCAAAAAGTGAAGTTCTTCACAAGAAACTCTTCGATTTTTCAAAAAAAATTCAGTTGATCGTAATTCCTATTAGTTTAATAGTCTCTTTTATTTTGACCTACGTTTTAAAAGTATGGCTGGGCTCTCAAAACCTTACCCAAACATCTATCTTTGCAATCACAATGACAACATCGATGTTGTTACTCTCTCCACCTAGCTTATTGATTTATCAATATCTAGCAGCAAAAAACATGGCAGATAAAAATCTTTGGATACAATTGTCCTCTGCTGTAGTTAATGTTGTCGTATTTTTTGCTCTGCTAAATAAATTTGGCATATTCGCCATTCTGTTTTCAAATTCATTAGCCTATGTTGCCTCTTATTTTTTATGTAATTATTACCAATACAAATATCTCAATGTCAACTATAGAAAAGAAGCTACTTACTATTTAAAGCTAATTTCATTTGGATTATCTTGTACTTTAGGGAGTATTACGATTCGGCATTTTATTCCATTTAGTATAGGTGATTTAATCATATATCCATTTTTTGTCGGCATATCATTCATATTATTTGTACGCCAGCAAAAATTAATAACGAATGTAGATCTACAATTATACTTTGGTTATCTTCCATTGGTTAAAAAAAGTCTAAATCGTTTGTTAATTGCTTAGTTGAAATATCGTTACAATATTTGTTTTGTAAAGCAACTTAATAATGCATCGTTTTAATTCTAATCAAGGCAAATATTATAGCAACTAAATTATATTGAAAGTAGGAAAAACTCACTTCGTATCTTCCTAATAATAAGGAAATCAATAATCGAATTAATATAAATGCAATATCTCTATCTTATTCTTTCCATTTATTTTGGGCGTCGAAACCCACTCTATTTCCTATTATTTCCCATTGCTCTGGTATCTGGTCCTGGAGCATTTATCGATCCAAGAACAGTATTGTTTGCCGGTGATAATTTTTTGATCAGTAGCAATGTTTATAAAGATATAATTATTGTTTATCTTATTTTTATCGTATTTCATCTACGCGACCGCTGGAGTTTCAGTCTGTTGTGGAAAACGCCCATGTTGATATATGCCTGGTATATTCTTGCGCTCATAGGATTAACCTTTGCAGGGTCCGGATTTAACTACAATGCTATTAACGTAATGAGATTATTTGCTCATATGATTTTGGGGTATTTTTTATTAATTCTTATTTTTTCTACCGCAAATTCCAAACAATTCATTTCATTCTTTAACACATTATTTATTGCAACAGGGATCTTGTCTATTTGCTATGTTATAAACTCAGCCAATATTTTCCCTTTGTTTTATCAGGATAACATGTTTCAAGAGATTGAAATGGATGAGGTAAGTTTTTTTCGTGATTTTGCAACAATACCCTATTTTGGTCAATTACTATTCATTCTTGCATTAACGCTAACATTATTTAAATCAAAAGAATATAATAGAAATGCTATTTATCTTTCGTTAATAACATATCCATTTGTTGTCCTATATTCTTTTACACGATCTCTTCTTGGTTCTGTACTTTTTGAAAGTGCTTTAATTATTGTCCTTCTAATTATCAAGAGTCCTAATCGCATACTAAGAATATCTACCTTATTTATTGCGCTTGCATTTTGGCTCATACTTGGGATTGTGCAAACAAAATTTGAAAGCGAATCAAATTATTTTAAAGAAAGAGTAGACTCTGCAAAAGAACAAGGTTCTGAAACGGGAAATGTCCAGATTCGTATTGCTTATGTTATTAAGGCATACGATATTTTACGGGCAAATAATTCCTTGCTGTTGGGGGATGGAATTAGTAAAAAACATCAACAGGAAATGGCGGCTCTTGGCGCATATGAAGCGGATTCAACAATTCCCTTTTTTCTAATTAATACAGGCATATTAGGAGTAATTATATACTATTTCATCAGTTTTTATTTCTTATTCAGGATCGTCTCTCAACTAAAAAATCTATTTAATCCGTTTTCGTTAGCTTTATTCGCTTTTATGCTTATGTCCATGATTTCAAGTATAATTATGGGTGGTTTTAGTTGGGGAGATCCCTTAATTTTCTACCCATTTGCGTTGGTAATAACAATTGAAAATTTGTATAAAAGTTATCATCCTAAAAGATTACACACTAAATAATTATAAATATATTCGAAAGTCATACTAATTTTCATGAAATGAAGAAAGACTTTTAATCATAAAACTAATTCGAATTTGGGCATTTAAGTTAAAATAAATTACGGTAAAGATGAAATACAGTAAAAATATTATTAATATCTTCAAATATCTCCATTTAAAAACCATCTATATAAATTTCAAATTGTTACCATTTAAGGATGCTATAAAATTGCCAATTGTGGTTTCCCATAAAACAAAATTTCAATCACTTAAGGGAGAAATTGAAATATTATCAAAAATACATTTCGCTATGATTAAAATTGGATTTTCAAGCGTAGGAATATTTGATTACAAATATGAACGAACGATCCTTGAACTTAATGGGAAAATTATTTTTCATGGGGATGCTGGTGTTGGAAAAGGCTCCAGAATCAGCGTGGGGAAGAATGCTATTTTAGAATTAGGCCAATATTTTTCAATTACAGCAAGTACAACAATAATTGCATTTAACCGAATTGTTATAGGTGACGATTGCCTTCTTTCCTGGGGAAGCATAATTATGGATACTGATTTTCATCACATTTACGTTGAAGGATCAGAAGTGAACTCAAATAAACCTATTTTTATTGGCAAACGTGTTTGGCTTGGAATGCGCTGTACTGTTTTGAAAGGTACGCAAATTCCGAATAATTGCATAATCGCCGCAAACTCTTTATTAATTGGAAAATTAATTGAAGAGGATAGTATTTATGGGGGGCATCCTGCTAGAATATTAAGAAGAAATATTACCTGGAACTGATTATATGACAAAAATAACAGTAATTACATCACTCTATAATTGCACAAAATATCTGGCTGGTTATTTTGAAGCTGTTGAGAAAATAGTAAATAAAGAAGAATGTGAATTTTTATTACTTCATAACGCACCAAATAAAAGCGAGATTGAAATAATTTCCAAAAATATCGAAGGTAAATTATGGTTTAGACACATAATTATTGAAGATAGAGAAGGATTATACTCAACATGGAACAGAGCGATTAGTATAGCGGTCGGAAAATATTGTGCTGTTTGGAATGTGGATGATGTACGGTTCCCAAATAGTCTTAATTTACAAGCAGAAGTATTAGATAATAATGAAAAATGCGGATTAGTTACAGGACATATTAACGGAACTGATGTATATGGTGAAATGGGTTCCAAGTTTTACAAACATGATAGAATGGTAAAACATCCCGAAGAAAGTTATAGATCCTGTTTAGTCGGATGCTTTCCCATGTGGCGTAAATCAATACACAAAACAATCGGGTATTTTGACGAACAATTTAAATGTGTCTCAGATTTTGATTTTCAAATAAGAGTTGCGCTCCAATATGAATTTTATTGTGTAGATCATTCCCTTGGTATCTATTTAGAAAATGATCCTAATAAAATAAGTAGTAATGAAGTTCAAACATTAGAAAATAATATTATTTACCTCCGTTATAAAATATGGGATAAGCTAATACTGACTACATTTTCATCTACTAAAAAGCAATTTAAAAAAAACACAATCATAAATTTCGGAAAGGAATTGAATGTAATTCCTTCAAAAAATGTAAATATTTATCATAGGATTACCTATATTCTTATGGCAATAAAAAATACAGTTGTATTTTTTATGAAAAGCACTATTAAATCGATCTAAGTACATGGGAAAAAGTAGAATATCCATAATCGTCAAAACAAAGAACTATGCGGTGCAAGATACCAACGAGAGTATTTATAGGAAATGGGAAATATTCACTACTTTTAAACATTACTCTGATTGGCATTACTCTTTCTTCTAAAAATGTCAAATTCTTGTAAGATACCAATATTCATAATTTTATTAATACTCCTCAATATTATTTTGATGATATTCAGATTATTTATATTATTATCATTAATTAGTAATCTGCTATATAAATTGTTATGCACAACTAAAATTGAATCATTATATTTAATTCTGTAAATAGTGAACCAAAATAAAATCCATCTGAACCTATCAAAAGATGTGACCAACCAGCTAAAAGGAGTTGCAATAATCTTTGTTGTTTTAATACATGTAGGTTTATCACCAAAATACATAAGTGGGGTTTCAATCTTTATTATTCTTTCTGGATTTGGATTAACACAATCATATTTCTCTAGTGGGCTTAAAGAATTCTTCGAAAAAAGACTTACTAGTATTTATTACCCCTATTTAATTGTCACACTTATTTGGATTTTATTGGATTATATATTACTTCGCAAGGTATATGGAGTAGAGTCACTTTTGTTAAATATTGCAGGATTAAATGTTTATCCATATATCGATTCATCAATGTGGTTTATTACATACATTATAATTTGGTATGTAATTTTCTATTTAACCTTTATTTTTTTTAAACATCCGCATCTTAGACTTTTTCTTATCTTAACATCTGGCACTTTTTGCTTTTTTACAAGTAATATTATTTCCCCAAGTAGTGGTTCATCTAGCTATATATTTTGTTTCCCTATAGGTGTTACCATTGGCTATTACTATAAGTGGTTCCAAACAAAATCTACAAAGAAGAGTTTCTATTTCGAAATAATCCTATTTTTTATTTTTTGTTCGGGCATATTCTATATGATGCAAGCTGAAAAGGGATTATACCATCTTTTTGAAAATTACCATCACAATTTAATCAATATAACTCTAAAAAAACTAAGTATATCGTTCATTGCAATTCTTCTTTTTTCCTCTTTAGCAACCTATAAAATATTAATAAAGCCTTTAATATTTCTAGGTTCAATATCCTATGAGATGTATTTAGTTGAGGGTAAAATAATATTGTATTACTTTAATAACTTTCAAGCGATAACAAATCCATATATAAAGGGAATTACTGCCATAACCACTGTCATTATTTCTGCCCTTATTTTTAAGTATATCTTTCGATTTATTCAACGTATATTACATAATAGACTTTCATTACTCAATAGACCATGCTAACTACCATTATATTTTCATTCGACCGAGCGATGCAATTGGAATTGCTTTTAGATAGCATTTCAATATTTGACAAAAATAAATTACTCGATTTACATGTTGTTTACTCTGTAACTAACGATAATTTCGGGAATGGCTATGAAAAGCTTAAAGAAAAATTCCCAACCCTATGTTGGTATAAAGAAATTAAATTCAAAGAACGAGTTGTTTGGCCAATTTTACCTTTATATTGGCACAACTACTTTTGGTGGTTTAAATACAAGCATAACCGATATGTGAAAAGTGATTTTAAATCGATTGTCCTTTCTATCATTGGAAATACAAATAAGGATTTAGTAATGTTCCTTACCGATGACAGCATATTTTTTAATAATATTGAAATTAGTGCGAAAGCTGCTAACCAGATAATTCAAAATGGGTTAGATTTTTCTTTTAGCTTAAGACATGGAAAAAACATATTTGGTGGAACATATTCAGAAATTAATAATTCAATTTACTGGGAAATAACAGACAGACACAATCATGCCGAATGGAGTTATCCATTTTCTGTCGATGGTCATGTTTATAACAAAGAAATATTAAAAGATATTTTACGCAAAGTAATATTTAAAAATCCAAATACTTTGGAAGGAAACGTAGCTTGCTTTGCTAAGGAGAAAAATTATTTCCGCAAAATGATTGCTAATAATAAAAGTTGTTTACTGGGATTCGAGCTCAATCGTGTTCAAACAATAAATAATAATAATAACCTAAATATTAGTAGTAAAACATTAAATAAGTTGTTTTTAAACGATTATCATATGCAATTGCACTATGCTTTACCAATAACACATCTTTTTAGACCAGATTTACTTACGGTTTCTGTTATCAAAGAAATGGAAAAAATAGAACTATATAAACAATAATAAGTTATCTAAATTAAAAGATATGGCTACAATAACTGTACTCACTGCCTCTTATAATCGGTCTAAAACTCTTGGAAGATTATTTCAGAGCTTGCTTAATCAAACTTGTAATGATTTTGAATGGATACTTATAAATGATGGGAGTACTGACAATTCATTTGAATTAATTAATTCATTCAAAACAGCAAAATTTCAGGTAAATATTTATAATCAGCAAAATATTGGACTCAATCAAACCTTAAACAGAGGTATTGAATTAGCAAATGGGGAATTAATTTTCAGAGTAGATAGTGATGATTATATTACTGATGATGCAATTGAGCAAATTATTAAAAACAAAGATAAGATAATGGATGACAATAAAATTTGTGCATTGGTATTTTTAACTAAACTTGAATCAGGTAAGATTGTTGGATATCACCCATTCAATTCTGATTTCAGAACAAATTTTTTTGATTATTATTACAAACATAATGCTTTAGGTGATAGAGCTGAAGTTGTTAAACGCGAGACCTATATAAATTATCCATTTCAGAAACTTGGAAACGAAAAATTCCTTCCAGAAGTTGTTATGTGGGCGAAAATGGCTGACAAATATGACGCTATTTATATAAATAAACCTATTTACATAAGAGAATATAGTACTGATAGTATATCTGGTTCAGGGACAAAAGCAAATTTAAATAATCCTATAGGAGCTATGGAAAGATATAAAACTATTATAACAAGAACTCATTCGTTTAAGTACCAACTTATACATTCGATAAATTATTTCAGGTGGGCACAAAAAACTAATATTCAATTCTTTAAAATTATTCAATCAGCACCCATCGTTTCTTGCCTACTAGGATTAATTCCAGGGATTATAATACACTTGATTGACAAAATTGATCCAATACTAATGAGTAGATTAAAACACTCAATTAAAAATATAACATTCAAATGAAAATCACTCACCTTATTTTTTCTCTCAACATAGGTGGTTCAGAAACCATGTTAGTGGAAATACTAAACCATCAAATTGAACATGCAGAAGTTAATCTTATTATTGTTAATGAAAGTTACAAGGAAGAATTATTAAATAAAATAGACAAACGGATAAATGTTATTTTTTTAAAACGGAAACCACATACTAGAAATCTTATAGACTTATTTCGAATTACCGTTCTTCTAATAAGGCTTAGAAGTGATGTATTACATTGTCACAATCATAATCTTATACCATTAATTATCATTCCTTCACATAGAAAAAAGGCAGTATTAACCCTTCACACTATGGATATTCCAATTAAATACTTGAATAGATATCATAAATTATTTGCAATATCAAATTCTGTTAAAAATAATATAATGTCAAGGGGACAAATTGATTCTATTGTTATTTACAATGGGGTTTCAACGGAAACTATCCAAACACAAGAAATTCAAATCGTTGATACTACATTTAAAATTATTTGCACAAGCCGACTTGAACATCCTCACAAAGGACAACACCTTGCAATTAAAGCAATTAAACTACTAAAAGACAGAGGAATAAGTAATATACAACTCGATCTAATTGGTACCGGAAATTCGGAAAAATACTTGAAAGATTTAACTTCAAAAAATGGGATTGAAAATCAAGTCAATTTTTTAGGATTAAAAGATAGGGATTATATATACTCTCATTTAAAAGATTACCATCTACTTATTCAACCCTCACTTTATGAAGGCTTTGGGTTAACTGTAGCTGAAGGTATGGCAGCATTTATTCCAGTATTAATATCAGATATTGATGGACCAATGGAAATAATTGAAAATGGAAAATTTGGATTTTACTTCAAGTCGAATAATTTTGAAAATATGGCAATAAAAATTCAATTTATAAAAGACAACATTAATTCTGAGCTTGTTGAAAAAATTGTTAAATCAGCATATCAACATGTGAAAGAAAATTTTGAGATTTCTTTCACTGTATCTAAGTATTTTCAGAATTATTGATTCAATAAATTATATACATGCTAAATAATCTTTCAAAAAAATGGCAAAAAAAAAGAAAAAATTATTGTTCATAGGGCCAGTGCCACTTCCCAAAGGTGGAGTAAGTGTTCATATAGAAAGGTTATCTACTTTAATGAACGAATTTTTTCAAATTAATTATATTGATGAATCAAGAAATATTAAAGGGCAATATTTTAATATACGAACTTTCAATTTTGTCAAGTACATTAGGTTAATTGCCAATGCAGATGTTATTCATATACATTCTGGTATTAAGATATTAAGGATATTTCATATTGTTTTTTCTAAAATAATGTTCAAGAAAGTTGTACTTACTTTACATAATTCTCGTCAATTTAGCAATAAAAAACAATATCTTATAGAAAAATATTTGGTGAAATATTTGGTGGATGTACTGTTACTCGTAAATTCGGACTTATTAAAATTATTCAATTTTAATAAGTCTATACTTCAACATGCTTTTATTCCACCTATACAAGGTATTGAAGAAAAATTACCTGAAAACTTATTGAAGATAATCAAAGCAGGGAAAGAGTCAAATAAGACAATAATAATTGCAAATGCCTGGCGCTTGGAAGAATATAAAAATAGAGACTTATATGGAGTTGATCTTTGCATTGATTTATCTTTAATGCTAAAAAAAAATGGAAGAAAGGCTTTGATTGTTTTTAATGTCAGTACTTTAGAAAAATATGCCGAAAAATTTTCCTTTTTCACTAAACTTATTGAAGAGAAAGGGTTAGAATCCAATTTCAAATTACTGAATGAAGATTTTTCGTTTGTAAAGTTAATAGAGCTTTCTGATATCGTTCTAAGACCAACGCTAACTGATGGTGATGCGTTGACTATCAGGGAGGCTATTTACCTAAATAAACCGGTGATTGCTTCCAATATTGTAGATAGACCCAAAGGAACAATTCTATTCGAAACTGGTAATATTGATGATTTATTTGAGAAAACTCTTTCCTTAATGGATACAAATTACATAAATTCAAAATTAGAACATTATAATATTAATTACTACAAAAATTTATATCATAACATATATAATGAGGCAATTAGCACAAAATATCAAAAAAAAGACTTTAACAATTGAAGATTTGCCAGTGCCAGTTTGCAAAGCAGGTGGTGTTTTAGTAAAAACCATCTATTCTGCTGTAAGTGTTGGAACCGAGGTAATGAAACTCAAAAATTCTGACTTGAGTTATTTACAAATGGCGAAGAAAAAACCTGAGCAGGTAAAAGAAGTTTTCAATTCAATTTCCCAAATGGGTCCGGTGGCAACCTACCGAAAGGTAATGAATAAACTGGATTCGATGTCGCCTCTGGGCTATAGTTTGGTTGGTGAAGTAATTGAAACGGGGAAAGGCATTGACAATTTAAAAATTGGCGATATTGTAGCTTGTGGTGGAGCAGGTTATGCCAATCATGCTGAAATCAATTTTGTACCCAAAAACCTTTGCGTAAAGGTTCCAGCTGAAGTTGAATTGAAAGAAGCCTCATTAACCACAATCGCTTCTATTGCCATGCAAGGCTACCGTCAGGCAAATTGTCAGATCGGTGAAAATATTGCAGTGATTGGATTAGGTTTATTGGGTCAAATTTTAATAAAAATAATACAGGCAAATGGCTGCAGAGCTTTTGGTTTCGACATATCAAAAAGTAAATGTGAATTGGCATTGGCCAATGGTGCTTATTATGCTGAAGTTGCCTCTAAAACTAATTTTGATGAAGAAATACTATTAAGAACAAACGGTCAGGGATGTGATGCGATTATACTGACTACCGGAACTTCATCAAACGATCCGATATTATTAGCCGGAAATATTGCACGCGATAAAGCCAAAGTAGTTGACATTGGTATCACAAAAATGGATTTACCCTGGGAGCTTTACTACCACAAAGAATTAGACTTTTCTTTTTCAAGATCATATGGTCCGGGTCGATACGACCCTAATTATGAAGAATCAGGGATTGATTATCCGATTGGTCATGTTAGGTGGACTGAACAACGAAATATGCATTCGATCTTGCAACTCCTTGCTGATAAGCGGATAAGTTTTGCAAATCTAATAACCCATGAATATAATTTTTCAGACTCTGAAAGAGTTTTCATGGAAATTAAAGAAGGAAAAGAAAACTATTTAGGCGTTATCCTAGCTTATGATCACAACATTGATGCTAATTATAGAAAAGTAGAACTGTCTCAGGAAACATTTAAGAAAGAAGAACCAACAATTGGAGTAATTGGAGCAGGCAATTATGCAAGCACAATGCTTTTGCCTTTTCTGAAAAGCAAATCTAATTTGGTCGGAATTGCTACTGCAACAGGGATTAATGCAAAAGATAAAGCTCAAAAATTCGGATTCAATTATGCAACCACCGACTACAAGGAAATGTTGCAGGATAAAAATATAAACACAATACTTATTGCCACACGCCACAATCAACATGGTCGTATGGTTTATGAAGCACTTGAACAAAAGAAAAATGTTTACGTAGAAAAACCGTTGGCAATTTCAATTGAAGAATTAGTATCGATCTACAAAAAGTATATCAATCAAAATCTTCTTTTGATGGTTGGTTATAACAGACGTTATTCAGCTTCAATAAATTATCTGAAACAACAACTCCAAAAAGACAATTCGTATTCCATCTATTATCAGGTAAATGCTGGTTATATACCAATGGATAAATGGTATCAGTCACAAGATCAGGGCGGCAGATTAATTGGTGAAGCATGCCATTTTATCGACACTGTTCAATATTTATTAGATTCTGATCCGATTGAAGTATATGCGAATTCGAGCGAAGCAAGCGGAATGCCCGCTCAGGATAATTCCTTTATCACCATAAAGTTCAGAAATGGTTCATCTTGCGTAATTGCTTACTTAGCTGACGGTGAAAAATCATATTCGAAGGAAAAGATATTTATTACAGGAAACAGAACAAACATTGAGTTTGACAACTTTAAGACCATCACCGTTCATAAAGACGGGAAAACATCAACAAAAAAATTCATGTTAATTGATAAAGGTCAGAAAGCTGAAATGGAGGTTTTATTGAATTCAGTTAAAACAGGAGAGCAACCAGTTTCAATTGAATCAATTTTACTGAATACCTATACAAGCATCATGGCAGTGGAAAGCCTAAAAACAAACAAAAGTTATAAGGTTTCACTTAACGATCTGACTGCATGATAATATGGTATTTAAACAGGCTGAAAACGATGTCAATCAATGAATTGCCTTATCGTCTAAACCAATTTATTAAAAAGAAATATGAAAGCCATTTTGATATTGGAAAAAAGTTTGCCTTTGAAAAAGAAATTAAATCGGTATACGAACCGCTGAAAATTAATTGGTCTGGCAAAGAATTATTTGCAGATGAAATTTCAATATTTGGAGTAAAGTGGAATTATAGTAGAAATACAATTAATTGGCATCAGGATATTTTCTCGGGAAAAAAATTTCCGATCGAGTTTGCAAAATCTATAAACATCCGAAAAGATCCCGAATTATCGGCAAAGAATGTCTGGGAAATTAATCGGATTCAATTTCTTCCACAAATTGCAATAAATTACCAGATTACAAAAGATGAAAAGTATCTGGAACAATTTGTGGAAATTACAGAATCATGGATAGATTCTAATCCTTATTTATCAGGCATTAATTGGTATAGCAATATCGAAGTTAACATAAGGCTTATCAATTGGTATTTTTGTTGGATAATACTGGATGTAGAAAAAATAAGATTAAAGAATAGATCCTTTGGAGAATTCGTGAACGAAAAATGGATTCCTTCAATTTATCAGCATTGCTATTACTCTTATAATAATCCATCCAAATTTACCTCTGCGAACAACCATCTCATCTCAGAATATAGTGGCTTATTCATTGCTGCATCGCTTTGGAAATTTAAGGATTCAAAAAAATGGTTAAAGTATTGCCAACATGGTTTAGAGAAAGAGATTGAAAGACAGCATTCTAACGGAGTTAACAAAGAGGAAGCTGCAGAATATATTCAATTTATTACTGATTTTTTCCTTTTATCTTATGTTGTAGCAAATCAATCAGGACAACCATTTTCTGAAAATTATAAAAACACCTTAAATTCAATTTTCGAATATATTTATGAATTTACAGATTCGAATACCAATTTTCCAAAGTACGGTGATGAAGATGATGGAAAAGTGATACTATTGAGTACTGATCAGCATTTCAATAATTTCAAATCGTTGCTAACCACTGCGGCCATTTTATTTGATGACAATAGATTCAAATCAAAATCTGCAGACTTTGATCTTAAAAATGAAATATTATTTGGGTCGGCAGGAAAGTTAAAATATGAAATTCTTAAATCTGAAAACATCAGTCAAAATTCTACTTTTTATGAGAACGAAGGTCATTTTATTTTCCGGAAGCAGGTACTAAATAAAGAAATCTATTTACACTTCGATACTGCCCCATTAGGTTATCTGGCAATTGCAGCACATGGGCATGCAGATGCGCTGTCATTTTCTTTGAACATCAATGGAATTCCAGTTTTTATAGATTCAGGCACATACAGCTACCATGTCGAAAAAAAATGGAGAGACTATTTTGTAAGTACAAAAGCACATAATACGATTTGTGTAGATAATCAAAATCAGGCTTATCATGCTGGCGATACTATGTGGCTTAATCATTATAAATGTGAAACACAATCGATAAAAAAGTCAAAGGATATTGAATCTGTAAAAGCAAACCACAACGGTTATGGTCCAACCATCCATTCCCGTGAAATAACCTTCAATAAAATTTCAGATACTATTATTATTCATGATGAGGTTCTGATAACAGATGGCAAAGAACATAATTTTAAAACAATGTTTCATTTACATCCTGAAATAAAGGTTACTAATATCTCATCTGAAAAAGTATTATTAATACATCCTTCAGGAATAAAGGTATCAATGTTAATTGAGGGTTTTACAGAAATTATGAAAGCCAAAGGACAGGAGAATCCATTATTAGGATGGTACTCGGAATCATTTATGCAAAAAGAGCCTACCAAAGTGCTCTTCTCAAATAAGAATACAAACGAATCATTTCAATCAAATATAAAAATTGAAATTCATGAATATTAGTATTTTTGGACTTGGATATGTTGGCTGCGTCAGTTTGGGCTGCCTTGCAAAAATCGGACATCAGGTAATTGGGGTTGATGTAAATAAGAATAAAATAGATCTGATCAATAGCGGGAAACCAACAATTATTGAGAAAGATATCGACCAAATAATTAAAGAATGCCATGCCAAAGGAATGATTTCTGCCACAACAGATTCACAAAAGGCAATTCTCCAATCAGAGCTGAGTATTATTGCAGTAGGAACTCCATCAACCCCGCAAGGTCATTTAAATTTGAAATATATTTTTGGCGTTGCAGAAAATATTGGGAAGGCCATCAGTATAAAAAATGACTTCCATATTGTGGCCATTCGGTCTACCGTATTGCCAGGAACCTGCGACAAAGTAGCTGAAATTATCGCAGCTGAATCGGGGAAATTAAGAAATGTGGATTTTGCTGTTGTTGATAATCCTGAATTTTTACGGGAAGGAACAGCTGTAGCCGATTATTTCAATCCTCCACTTACACTTATCGGATCTGACAATGAAATTGCTTCACAGAAAGTAGCCAGCTTATATTCGACACTTCCAGGAGAAATAATAATTACTGATTTAAGAGTGGCCGAAATCATGAAATATGTTGATAACACCTATCACGCTCTTAAAATCTCCTTTGCCAATGAAGTTGGAAATGTTTGTTCCGAATTAGGAATCGACTCACATAAAGTAATGGATATATTCTGTAAGGATAAACAGTTGAATATTTCATCCTATTATTTCAAACCAGGCTTTGCATACGGTGGTTCATGTCTTCCAAAAGATTTAAAAGGATTTCAGACACTTGCCCATGATCTATATGTTAAAACTCCGGTTGTTGATAGTATAAACCTTGCAAATGAAAACCAGATTGAACGCGCTATTGATCTAATTCAACGATATCCAAATAAGAAATTAGGGTTCTTAGGTTTGAGCTTTAAAGCGGGAACAGATGATTTGAGAAATAGCCCTGCAGTTCGCGTTGTTGAAGCCCTCCTTGGGAAAGGAGCAGATATTAAGATTTACGATAAAAATATCAATATGACAATGTTAACTGGAACAAATAAAGATTATATTGATGCACGAATCCCACATCTGTCAAAACTAATGGTTAGCGATTTAGCCTATATTGTTGAGCAGTCTGATGTGCTTATTATAAATACGAAAGAAAGTGAATTTAAAGATATCGCATTATCAACTGATAAAATGATAATTGATTTTGTACGCCTCGATGATCAATTATTAAACAAAACCAATTATATTGGAATAAACTGGGCCACAAATAACTTCAAAGAAACAACATACATATCAAGTGAAGACACCGTTTTTCAATAAAGCATATAAATTAAGGCATGGGAAAATTTAAAGGGAAACATATTCTGATAATAGTTGAAAATTTACCAGTTCCATTTGACCGAAGAGTATGGCAGGAAGCTACAACTTTAAAAGAAAATGGAGCAGATATTTCAATTATTTGCCCTCAAATGAAAGGATATACACAATCTTTTGAAGTAATTGATGGAATAGAGATATACAGGCATCCATTACCATTGGAAGCTAGAGGAGCATTGGGCTACTTATTGGAATACGGAGCAGCTATTTATTATGAACAAAAACTCGCCCGCAAAATCTACAAAAAGAAGCAGTTTCACGTGATTCATGGGTGCAATCCTCCCGATTTAATATACCTGACAGCCAGATTATTTAAAAACAAAGGAGTAAAGTATGTATTTGACCACCACGATATAAATCCTGAATTATATATTGCAAAATATAATAAGAAGGATTTTTTCTATAAACTAATGTGCTATTTTGAAAAACAAACATTTCATTATGCAGTTGCCAGTATAGCAACTAACGAATCATACAAAAAAATAGCCATTGAGCGCGGTATTATGAAAGAGGGAGATGTTCAGGTTGTTAGAAGTGGACCAAAACTTGACCGTCTTAAAATTCAGGAACCAAAACCGGAATATAAAAAAGGGAGAAAATATTTAATCGGATACCTTGGCGTAATTGGTGAACAGGAAGGTATTGATTTACTCCTTGAAAGCGCAAAATATATTTGCACAAGACGACAAGATGTTCAATTTGCAATTGTTGGAGGTGGATCTGATCTTGAAAATCTAAAAAAGCTATCAATTGATATGGGTCTGGATTCGTACGTTGACTTTTATGGAAGAGTTTCCGACCAAATATTACTTAATGTACTAAATTCTGCTGATGTTTGTGCAAATCCGGATAAACCAACAGAAATGAATAATTTGTCAACGATGAACAAAATCATGGAATATATGGCTTTAGGGAAACCGATAGTTCAATATGATTTAAAAGAAGGCAGATACTCCGCTCTAGAGGCTTCACTATATGCTAAAAACACCTCAACAATAGACTTTGCTGAAAAAATTATTTATTTGCTTGACAACGAGACAATTCGAAAGCAAATGGGACAATACGGATATAAAAGAGTTCTTAACGAACTATCATGGGAATATGAATCGACAAAACTTGTAGACTTTTATGAGAAGATTTTAATAGATAATAGAATTTGAAACACTGTTGTCCGGTAAAAAAAATAGAACCGGGCTAGTCGAAAAAAACTAACCCGGTATAGTTACCTTTCAAGTTACGAAGCAACAATTGTAACCATGGGTAAAAGTATAAATTTTAGCGGACAGCCGGTCTTTAATCAGCTTATAAAGTTCATTGACAAAAGTGAGGTCAGAAAAATAGCGAAGAAGCATGGTGCCGAGCGTTATGTGAAGAAATTTTCGACATTCAATCATGTTGTCGTAATGCTTTTCGTTGCACTCGAAGGCTATCATTCAATCCGTGAAGTCATTCTGGGTTTATTGGCCAATGCCCACAAGCTTTCTCATTTAGGGTTAAGTTACCTGGTAAGGCGCAGCACATTTTCTGAAGCCAACCTAAGACGTAGCAGCAAAGTATTTGGCGACATCTACATGAGTGTTTACAGGAGTCATATGTCAGATTTAGCGGACAGCCGGTTGACGGATTCTGACCTAAAGCGGCTTTATATCATGGATTCAACGACCATGTCCCTGTTTAAAGACATTCTCAAAGGAGTTGGCCGCAATCCGAAAGAAGGCAAAAGAAAGGCGGGATAAAGGCACATACGATCATTAAAGCCAGTGAAAACGTACCATGCCTGATTCGGTACAGCGAAGCGGCCAGGCACGACCATATGTTTCTGAAAGAAGTTCTGAATCTGCCGGCAGGCTCCATCATCACTTTCGACAAGGGATATGTCGATTATGCCCAATACCAGGAGTTTTCGGAAAATTCTATCTGGTATGTGACAAGGTTGAAAGACAACGCCATTTATGAGGCCAGAAAAGAATTCGATATTCCGGACGATGCTGATTCTGGTGTCCTGAAAGACGAAGAGATCATCTTCTCATTTGGCGATAAAAAAGAGCTCAAGCACCGTTCAAGGCGAATAGCTTATTGGGACAGCGAGAATAAACGTTTATTCGAGTTTATTACCAATAACTTTGAATTGACAGCAGAAAAAATTGCCCTGATCTATAAGAAACGCTGGCAGATAGAACTGTTGTTTAAACAATTAAAACAGAACTTTCCGCTAAAATACTTTTTGGGAGACAATGAAAATGCCATCGAGATACAAATTTGGTCGGCCATGCTTGCCAATCTGCTGCTTACCCTGCTGCGGAGCAAAGTAAAACGCAATTGGTCGTTCTCCAATTTGGTGTCCACTTTAAGGCAGCAATTGATGAGTTACATCAATGTCTATCGCTTTTTGGAAGACCCCGAAGGAAGTTGGCGCGAAATAATAAAAGAAAAGAAAATGGAATATCAAAAATCGCTGTTCCCCGAAATGGACGGGGCTTACTTTTGAAAATTGAAATTGTGATAATTAGTTATCAAGACGTTACAAACAAATAATTAATAACTTCCGCGTTTACCGGACAACAATGAATTTGAAAATTACAAATACAATTCTATAAAAAAAAAGTCCCCGAATCATTACGAACCGGAGACTTTGAATCGAACCAAATCTAATTATTAATTTACAATTAACTTGTGTATAGTTTCACTTGAATCGATAATCGATTTCACCAGGTAGATTCCCGCAGGCTGATGATCCAGATTAAACTCTTCATTCATCCCACCGACCATTCGCGATGCAATCTTCCTTCCGGATAGATCCAGAATATCTATTCTACTTCCGGCTTCCGGCATTTCAGAGAATCGAACAGTAAATCTTCCCTGACTTGGATTAGGGAACACATCGATTTGAAACTTGTCCTCGAAACTCTTTATTCCAGTAGTTAACGATTTCAGCTTCACCAGAACACTCGAATTTTTTGAATATTTGAATTGTCCGCTTACAACATCGGTCTGAACAATGAATTCATCACCACTCATCTGGCTCCAGGCAGACAACTCAATGACATGACCTTCAGTAAATCCATTGTTATTCTGATTGTCTGTTGAAAAAGAAACAATTAAACTGGCTGATCCTTCGATCAGATCATTTTCTGTAATTTTTAGTGATCCAACACAGATAGTTCCATCAAAAGCGGCGAGTTCATCTCCAACAGAAATACCGGATTCTTGCAATCCAACCAAATTAATATTCATATGATCAGATCCATGTCCTTCAATTCGGCTTAAAAAATAGGTAGTCTTATCTCTGTTTGCCAGAATTACAGCTGACTTGGTATAGTGTTCCTGGATCGTCAGTATGGCATCTGCACTAAGTTTAACTTTATAGGCTTTACCCGGGATGAAATTTCCAATACCATTTTTCCAGCCACCAAAGATGCCCCAGTTCTCGATCGAATTACCGGTCTCATCCTGAACTTTGATCAGGGTATTCTGATCGATCAGAGGCTGAATAATGCTCATCGCATCAACCAAATCAGTTCGTGGAAACGATATAATGTTCCAACCTGTTTTTAAGGGAATATCCAACGGAAGGGCAATTGGTCGCCCTGTGATTTGTAAAACACAATCATTAGCCACTTTTATCTTGTAACCTTCTGTATTCTCGATAGAGCCAACCTTATTGATCCAACCACCAAAACTGCCCCAGTTTTCTAAGGTATTACCGGCTTCATCCTGAATCTTAACCAGGGAACCTTGTTCGCATAGCGACTGAGTGACAACACTGACATCCGGATTTGGAGCTGTCACATAACTTGAAATCAGATTATAGCCTTGTACTAATTCAATCGTTTGTGAATATTCAACAAAGGAAACAAGCTCAACAACAGAAGTCGCTCCAGCTGCATATTTTCCACTGGTGATCCAGCTTGATATTTCATTCCGGTAGGTAACGGCATTGGCCACTATTTCTTTTTGGTTCAGATTATCCCAAATCTTAATAATAATCGTATCATTTTCAGTAAAACCATTATTTGAACCATCGTTCTGTGAAGCTGAAATAGTCAAAAATGTAGTATTATCTGATGAATTAATGGGCACCGATAATTTCATTGAGCCCACACAAATTGAACCATCAAAAACAGCAATTTCATCATCAGCTGCAAGTGGTAAATCTTCCAAACTTGCTGAAACAACCAGAATATTCATATGATTCAAGCCATTTTCTCCTTGCCACACTGGTATAAAATGAGTTGGGATTATTTCTGCTTGTTTAGTTGTTAACGATTCTACCGTTAAATTAGTGATGATCGTACTATCGCAGCCAGCAACTGAAGGAAAAGTACGACTATATTGTCCAGATGTTGTCCATCCATTATATTCTTCTCCTTCATTAATTATAATATCTTCGGATATTGAATAAGTTGGATTAACAATTAAATTGGTAGTAACAATACTGTCTGCTCCTGATTTTGAAATTAAGGTTCGTTCATATGTTCCAGTAGTAGTCCAACTATTGTAATTGGCACCTTCGCATATTGATTTATATTCAGTAAAGTAGGTGGCTGGATTATTATCTTTCATTAAAACCACCGAAGTATAGGGTTGAATAGTAACAGAACTGGCATATTTCATATCTTTAACGTCAATCATAGGTTTGCTCAACGAAACTTTTATAGGAGATTGGGTTGCATTATATTCAAATTGAAAATCATTTTCATTGGTAATAGTTACAGGAGATTTTTGAGTATTGGCGTCTTGAGAAGAATAATCATTCCACTGTGCTAATGTCATATTCTTAAATGCTCCACCGTCATTAACTGCATCTTGTTTTAAAACAATATTATTATCATCAATTGGCCGTGTAAAATAATTATTATCTGATGTGCCAAAAGGAATAATCGTATTATACCTAGAATATGTTTGCATTATTAACTGATCAGAACTTTTTGCTAAAACAATATTTCCAGTAATTGCATTATCAATTGTCATATGTGTTGCACTTGTCTCTGATAAATTAATTCCAACTTTATTATTATAAAAAGTGTTATTTTGGATTGATATTGAACTTGCTTTCGATAAAAAAAGTGCAATTCCACCATTTGAATAATTAGCAACAGTATTTCCCTTTACTAAAACATCATGTGATTCTTCATCACAATAAATACCTATTGCAAAATCAGGTGCGTGTCCTGTAATTGGAGATTTACCCCAACCACCAATACAAATATTATCCTGTATCACTTTTCCGACTTGTTGTAGTGACGGATCAATACCAACTAATCCACCCGTATTAATAGCACCGCCATCACTCATTGTAAAATGAGTATTACTTACAAAATTATTTTTTACCTGTGTTCTGTTTCCGCTAAACAATATTCCACCTTTTGCACATGAATCAATTCTATTGTATTGAATTAAATAATCATCATACATTGTCATGATTGGAATTGAATATGAACCTTCATCGACAGAACCTTCGAGTAATCCAGTATTCTTAATTGTGTTTCGTGTGATAGTATTGTTTGTACCGTTTACACACCAAATTGCAGTTCTGGAAATATGATTTAAAGAACAATTATTAACAACTCCGTAATTTGATGAAAAATAAATACCACTACCTCCAGAAAAATCTAAAGTGCAATTATCTACCGTCACATACGGGTCACTATTAACCCGAATGATTTCAACATTTGCCCCAGTAAAAGATAGATTCTGAACAGTTATATAACTTGAATAATGAGAAGCAATATCAAAAAGTCTATCTAGTGAAGGAACTTTAATTGTATAATTTGTTGGAGTTGTACCTCCAAAATAAACATATAATTTAGTGCCATCATAATACCATTCACCAAACTGATCCAATGTTCGCAAATCATCTTCAATAAAATAATAATATCCATTGACAGCATTTTGACGACTACCATGATTAGTATAGGTTATGGTAGTACCTGAGTGACCAGTAATTGTGCATCTGTCAAGAACATAACCGCCACGCAGCACCATTTTTGCACCTGTCCAGTTAGTCACAGAACTATTTAAGTCTGCATCGGTAATTGATATATTTGAAACATGAGAGTCAACTGATAAATAATTTGAAGCCGTATAATTTGTTAGAGTAGTACTTGCATTAGGGAATCTTCCCATTGCATACTGTTTACCATTAATTGTAATTATATTTGGGTTACTCTGACAAGTAACAGATTTTGAATAAATACCGCCACCCTCATTTGTCCATCCTTCAGTTATTGAGGTAAACCCTGTTATAATAGGAGTGTTGCCAACTCCATAAGAACTAAAAACAACTGGATTTCCAGATACACCTCTTGAATCATTCATAGGTAACATTGTACCAAAAAAGGTATAACCACGTTTGAGCAAAATAGAATCTCCTGCTATAAAATTACGGTCATTAACATGCGTGAATGTCTTCCATGGGAGTAATTTGGTAATTCCAGAATTAGAATCATTCCCAGCATTACTAACGTAGTATGTTTTTGCAAAACTCAACATCGAAATATGGACAATCAAAATAATAAGTAGTGTTCTTTTTGTAAATCTTTTGTAAATACTTTTCATTGCTCTCATTTTAAAAAATTACTGAATAGAATCTTCTCCCTCGTACATTCATCTCCACCTTATCTATTCATTGGATTAGTAATAAAAAACACTAATCTGTTGAATACATTCAGTAAATAAAGAACTGTATCATTTAACTGGGTAATAATTTCAAATGGTATTCCAAAGATTTAAAAACGTTGAAAAAACGCAGCATAAAAAGAACCAAAACCCTGTATTTAAACCACATAGTTCAGGTTAAAATATTTGTTTTTTTCAAATACTAATTATTCAGACAAATAGTTAGGCATTTTGTGCGTATTTAATCCGCACAGTTGTGCGACAATTTCAAAATAAACTGGGATACAAAACATTTATATTTTCTTTTCATTTTCGAGGAAAATAAGAGCACGAAAAACGAGTTGGCAAAAAATTAAAGCATCACAAAATGACATTTCTTTCGTTCAACTATTTATTATTTTTAAGCATTACTTTTATTGCTTATTACACTGTAAATAACAAATCTAAATACTGGGTCATATTTTTTTCCAGTATCATTTTTATTACTTTAATATCGATAAATGTCTTATTATTTTCAATATTGTACGTGGGGCTGAACTACTTCGGTGGACTTCTTCTTTACAAAAAAAAAGAGAATATAAATTCGAGAAAGGTTATATTCTGGTTTTTTCTCAGCCTAAATGTTGGAATACTTGTGTTTTTTAAATACATTAATTTTATCTTCGAAAATATAAACTCATTCCTTGAACTATTTCAAACATCAAAGATTCATGCGATTAACCTGATTCTACCTGTCGGAATATCCTATTATACCTTTCAATCGATTGGATATTTGTTTCGAATCAACCGGGGATTCGAAACTCCTGAAAAGAATGTCATCAAATTCTCCTGTTTCCTCCTGTTTTTCCCAAAATTTCTTTCCGGGCCAGTAGAACGTTCAAATCATTTTTTACCGCAAATCAGTAATTTGAGTAGTATTAATCAGGATGCTGTTTCAGGCGGGTTAAGACTTATTTTATTGGGAGTTTTCAAAAAACTGGTGATTGCAGAGAATCTATATTATCCGGTTAATTTGGTTTATTCAAATGTTCATGAATATTCTGGAACTCCACTTGTTTTCGTACTTTTTATTCAGTTAATCTATATTTATACCGACTTCTCTGGTTATACAGATATTGCCTTAGGTTCGGCAAAGCTTCTTGGAATAGATATTATGGATAACTTCAAACGACCATTCTTGGCCAGAAGCATAACTGAATTTTGGAAAAGATGGCACATTTCCTTATCCTCCTGGTGTAATGAATTTATCTATCTTCCATTTATCATCAAATACAGAAAATTAGGCTCAACCGCTGCAGTCCTTGGAATATTTATAACTTTTACAATTATTGGTATCTGGCATGGTGCAAATTGGACTTTTGTAGTACTTGGTTTGCTTCAAGCTTTAGCCATTAGTTACGAATTTTTCACAAAAAGACATCGTTTAAAGTTTGCATCCAACTTTCCAATATGGGTTACAAATATCGCTTCAAGAATATTGGTCTTTACTTTTATGAGTCTTTCATTGGTATTCTTTTTTTCCAAATCGCTCTCAGACGCATTTTATTTTACAACTCACTTATTCGAAAATATTAAATTTAAAACGTCTGGTTTTGAACTACTTGAAGATAGAAACAAATTTCTAAATGCTATTTTCTGGTTTATAGTACTTTTTACTATTGAAATAATAAATGAAAAAGGTGAAAAACTTCAAAAGCTATTCCTTGAAAAACCCAGATTAATTCGTTGGAGTATTTATTATGTCATGATCCTGCTTATTTATTACAATAATGTAGAAGTATCATCCTTTGTTTATAAAAACTTTTAGTCTGAGAAACATAATTCATAATAACAAATAGCAATTAAATGCAATTAAAAAAATTTCTAGCTAAAGCATTGATATTCTCTTCCCCAATTATCATTTGTTGGCTTTTCATAGTCATGATTGATCCGGTTAATATTTTCAATATTTTCAGTATTGTAGACAGGGACACCAAACTTATAATGATAAGTCGTTCCGCTTCATCACAGCCTCTTGGAACATTAAATTGGAAAGCACCAGAATTCAGAAGAAAACCATGCACGAATATTATTATTGGTGATTCTCAGTCGTTTGGTATTAAAGAAGCATTGATGAGCGAACTTACCGGAAGTAAATTCTATAATTTTAGCGTTCCTGGAGCTAATATGGAAACAAAGTTCAGCATTTTCTGGTTTGCAGCAAAGCAAATTAAACTTAGTAAGGTAATTTTTCAATTATCATTTCCGAATTGGAATTTGGGTGGAGAGGATATGTTTCCTACAATCCAAAAATATATGGATAAACCATACTTGTATCTGCTTAATTCATCTTCATTAAATGATTCTTACGCTAATCTAAAATATGTGCTAACAAAGAAATACGATCAAGAGAAAAGCATTTATGCATTCCCAATTACAGCTGAAAATGAAAAATTATTCAATCGATTTCTACAAGGAATGTTTAAAAAGTATAAGTTTTCGGATTCAAAATTTAATGAATTAAATAAAATAGTAAGTTATTGCGAAGAAAATAAAATTTCACTTGAATTTCTGTTTCTTCCACTTCATGAAAATTATTACACCTATCTATCTGACAACAACCTGACTGAAGTCAATGAGAAATTTATTTCGGAGATCAGTTTACTTGGCAAAACATATAATTATTCAACAATTAACGACATAAATATAAAAGAAGAAAACTTTAAAGATTATTTTCATCAAAAGGATTTTATAACAGATAGTATAACCCGATTAATCTGGACAAAAAAGAAGAGCCAACAAACCCCTGCTGATCAATATATTAAATCATTAAATCAAAATTGATTGAAACAACAAAAAGAAATTCATTTGCAAAAATGTATAATCAGACAATTCTCGGAACCAGAATTTGATAAAACCATAACACACACAGGATTAATAAATGTGTGAAAACACTAAATACTTATGAAGATAAAACCAAGCATTAAATTCTTATTAATTACTTTAACAGTGTTATTATTTCTGCTGACTTGTATGATAGCTTATGGAACAAAACTATTTACAAAATATTGGCAAAACAATCCCCCAACGACCACATACAATACAGCAACTGACCATAGCAAAAATAATGGATTAATCTCACATTGGGAATTTGAAAATCTCAACAATCTTGCGGTAAGCGACAGAAGTGGAAATGAGAATCCTGGAAAAATTGAAAGTTCTATCACTTCGTTATATTTCAGTAAAATATTAAATAAATTATTTAATATAAATTACATGTGGGAATCTCCAAAAATTGTAAAAGGAATAATTGGCAATGCAATTGAAATTAATGGTAAACAATGGGTTTCTGGAGGAAACGTTAAAGGTTATAATACGAATACTTTTACTATTTCCACATGGGTTTGGATAGAAAACGATGAAGGATTTGTTCCTACTATAATGGCTAAAAGCTCTTGGCCATATGATGGCTGGTGGTTATGCACAAAACCTTCAACAAGGTATATTGATATGGGAATTGCATGGGGAGATTCAGTGAAACATATTGAATCTGGGTACGAATTACCATTAAAAGAATGGCACCAAATTGCAGTAACCATGAATAATGAAGCTCATGAGATTCAATTTTTTATTGATGGATTACTATTTGGCAAACCACATGAAAACATTCATAAATGGTTAATAAATTGGAATCATGATCTGTTTATTGGAGATTATGATGGATCAGGTAGATGGCCTTGGATTGGAAAAATAGATGATACATACTATTTTGACAAAATATTAAGTGATAAGGAAATAACTGAAGTTTATAATTTCAATACGCATTAAGTTTCCAAAGTCCATAGCATCATAAAATGTATTTTATGGACTTCGTCATCATCCCTCGCGGCTCCAGACCAGTCTTGCCCATATAGTCCTGAAAAGACGACATGCACCAGCACAGAGTGAAATTCGTCGAAGACGGTAACCATGTGAATTAAAAATGCAAAATCACTAATTCCATAGAAATTGAACCAATCTCTGAATGTTGAATCATAAAAAATCATACAATGAATTCACAAAACAACAAACCATTTTCAAAAGACATTCTTCTATTTAAAAATATAGAAGCAGAAGTCAACCGGATTACCGGGGAATTAAAGGAAGATATTCTCGCAGTATTGAAACGAAAAGGAGCAGTTATCGGAATTAGCGGAGGCATTGACTCTTCTGTAACTCTTGCATTAGCAGTAAAAGCACTCGGAGCAGACAATGTATTAGGGATTCTGTTACCTGAAAAGGATTCGAGTTCAGATAGCAAAGAATTTGCATTAAAACTTGCAAGTAGATTTAATGTTAAAACCCTGGAAGAGAATATTACCGATGCTTTGAATGGATTTAGCTGCTACCGTAGAAGAGATGAAGCTGTCCATTCTGTTTTTCCGGAATATAATCCTACCGATTATAAAATGAAAATTGGTATTAACCAAAGTGGATTGAATCAATTTCTTCCACCTGTATTTTCCCTTACTATTGTAAACAAAGCAGGAGAAGAACAAAGCAAGAAATTACCGGTTAAGGAATATTTACAAATCGTTGCGGCCTCCAATTTTAAACAAAGATGCCGGATGTCCATGTTATATTACCATGCAGAACGGTTGCATTACGCTATGATCGGAACTCCAAATAAACATGAAGTCGAACAAGGTTTTTTCGTAAAATATGGTGATGGAGGTGCCGATATTATGCCAATTGCCCATTTGTATAAATCTCAGGTATATCAATTAGCTGAATATCTAGGAGTTCCGGATGAAATCATCAAAAGAACGCCAACTTCTGATACTTACTCTGCAGAACAAACACAGGAAGAATTTTTCTTTCAATTCCCTTATCAGGAGATGGATTTATTGTGGTATGGAATGGAAAATAAAGTACCTACAGAGGAGGTTGGACGTGCAATGGGTAAATCAACCGAAGAGATCGAAATGATTTATAAAAACTTAATACGTAAACAAAAGACCACGGAATATCTTAGAATGGGTCCAATCAAATACTAACGCCATGAATTGCATAGATTTCTTATTTAAAGATACATATGAACTACAAAAAGACTTAATTCTAGGTACGTTTGAGACCATCTCATATCGTTTAGTGTATGAAAACTCGTATAAGTTGGCAAGCTATTTACAGAAAAACACTGGTACTGGGAAAAATATTATTTTAATTGCGAATAACAGTGTATTTTTCATTGTAGCGTATCTGGGAATTATTAAATCAGGAAATATTTGTGTTCCTCTGAATCCTGCTATCGAACAAAGCAATTTCGACTTCATTCAGAAAAAAACAAAATGCGATTTAGGATTTATTTCCCAAATTGTTTTAAAAAGATTCGATATAACAATAGATAATTATTCCGAATTAAATTATCAATCACTTTTTGCAGATGAGAAGCTTGAAGATAAACTGGAAAATGATTTCGATGAGAATCAAATTGCAGAGATTATTTTCACATCAGGATCTACATCAACACCCAAGGGTGTCATGCTAAGTCACAACAACATTATATCAAATACCAATTCTATCATTCAATATTTAAAAATTAGTGAGTATGATATCATTCAAGTTGTACTACCATTCTTCTATTGTTATGGTTTGTCGCTTCTCCATACTCATATTCGGATTGGAGGGCAATTGGTTTTAAATAATAATTTTATATTCCTGGCTTCAACTATTCATAATATAAACAAATTTAAATGTACTGGTTTTGCAGGAGTTCCAAGTCATTTTCAAATCTTATTGCGAAAAACCGAATTATTTAGAAGCACTAAATTTCCAACCTTAAGGTATGTCACTCAAGCTGGAGGTAAACTTTCTAACGTATTTATTGATGAGTTTACGTCTAATTTTCCAGATGTTAATTTTTATGTCATGTATGGACAAACTGAAGCGACCGCCAGATTATCCTATCTTCCACCACACATGCTGAAGGATAAACAAGGGTCAATCGGGAAAGGAATTCCGGACGTGGAATTAATGGTTGTTGATGAAGAAGGTCAAAATGTAAAAGTTGGAACTACCGGTGAGATTATAGCCAGGGGCCAAAATATAATGGCAGGTTATTTTGATGACCCGGATGAAACAAAAAACACAATTCGTAATGGCTGGCTATATACAGGTGATCTGGGAACTGTTGACCATGAGGGTTTTATCTATTTAACAGCCAGGAAAAAAGAGATTATAAAAGTTGGAGGCAAAAGAGTTAGCCCAAAGGAAATAGAAGAAATCATTAACATGATACCTGAAGTAATCGACTGTTCAGTTGAGGCAATTCAGGATGAGTTTTTGGGAGAAGGAATTATGGCAACAATCATTACTGATAAAATAAATATTCATATTACAGCTGAATATATCAGGGGGGTTTGTAGTTTAAAACTATCTTCATACAAAATTCCGTCTAAAATAGTATTTAAAGATTCTATGGAACTAAGTACAACAGGTAAAAAGATAAAATCAGTATAAACATTAATAAAAATAAACAATCATGAAAGAGGATATTCAAATAAAAGAACAAATCAGGCAATTCATTATTAAAACTTCATACGTCAAAGATGACCTTGTCAATAACGACACACTAATTTTCGCACAAGGCATTATGGATTCCATGGGGTTTATATCGATTATTAGTTTTATTGAAAATACATTTTCAATCACGGCTGTTGACAATGAACTTCTGGAAGCCAACTTCGAATCAGTTAATGCAATTGCTAAATTCGTAACCCGAAAGCTCCAGCCGAGTACAAATCAATCAGTTTAATTAATCCATTAATATGATCATATTATCATCATAATGCAATTCTAAAAATTCATGAACGCATAACAAATGATAAAAAGCAAATCTGTTACATTGAGACCACAACGTTTATTGGGAGAAGCATTGGAATTTTCTTGCAGAAATAATCCTTCAAAAATTGCTGCAATTTATAAAGGGGAAGAATATTCATACAATTATCTCAAAGAATCCGCAGAAAACTTTGCTTTTCATCTGGTTAATGAAGGGATAAAAAAGGGCGATCGGGTTGCTATCGTCTTGAATAATTCATGGGAAAGCATAGTTTCAATTTATGGAATAACCCTTGCTGGAGGTGTATTTCTTGTTATAAATCCACAAATAAAAGCACAAAAAATGCATTACATCCTTAATGATTGTAATGCAAAAATAATTATTTCCGAAAATTCTCTGATTAATGAACTTTCACTGGCTTTGATTGGATTAAAGAATATTCACGAAGTTATTATTTCGGGTGCGAACCATTTGATTAAGTATAATGGCACTCGTTACAGCGATTTTGAGGAGATCATTAGTATTAAAAACATGAGCTTGGTTCTTCCCAAAATCATTCCTCAGGATTTGGCAGCATTAATCTATACTTCAGGAAGTACCGGGTTTCCAAAAGGTGTAATGATGACACATCAATCAATGGTCTTTACCTCATGGAGTCTCCTTGAATATCTACGTTTGACTGAAGAAGAACGAATAATGCTTGTTTTGCCTTTAGCCTTCGATTATGGTCTTTATCAGCTAATAATGTCTATTACTATAGGTGGAACTCTTATAATCGAACATTCATGCAATTTCCTGCCTACAATTTTCAAACAGATTAAACTTTTAAAACCCACTGTTTTTCCAGGTGTTCCATCCATTTATGCCATGATGATTGCAATCCACAAAAAAACAGGAATCACATTCGATTGCATTGAAAAGATCACCAATACCGCAGCGGCTCTTCCTGAAGAGTTTGTTGCCGATCTTAAACTTATCTTCCCCAATGCACTTATTTTTAAAATGTATGGTTTAACTGAATGCAAAAGGGTCTGCTATTTAGAGCCTGAGTTAAATCATCTGAAGCCCAATTCAGTCGGCAAAGCTATCCCAGGCACCGAAGTATTTCTTTTATCTCCGGAAGGCAAATTAGTAGAACCTGGGGAAATAGGAATTTTACATATTCGCGGACCTCATATTATGGCCGGATACTGGAATAAAGAAGAATTAAGCAAAGAAATGTTGAAACCAGGTTTAATTCCTGGCGAAAGAATCTTGTGCGCTCATGATCTGTTTAAAATGGATGACGAAGGATTCTTATATTTTATGGGAAGAAATGATGATATCATTAAAACCAGAGGGGAAAAAGTAAGTCCAATCGAAGTTGAAAATGCGATCTATAAAATTAAAGGAGTCAATGAAGTCGCTGTTGTTGGAATTCCTGATGTTATACTTGGTGAATCAATAATTGCATTTGTGACAACATATGGAAATTTAGAAATGAGTGAAAAAGAAATACAACGCGAATGTATGTCTCAATTAGAACCTTTCATGGTACCGCAAAGAATCCTTTTTCTTCCTGAGATGCCCAAAAGCACGAATGGAAAAATAGATAAGAAAGAATTAAAAGGACAATTATACGCTGAAAACAAAACAATCATATTGTAACAGGAAAAGCGATTAATAGCAAAATAATGTCTTGATCTTGAATAAAAAATTTAATTCAAGGAAAACTCGTGTTATCAATAAAACTCAAGTGAAAATTTAAAAATGAATGTTTCAGAAGCTGAAATAATAATTCATTTTAATGAATGGCTCCAGGCATGGAATGAACACAATCTTGAAGAAGTCATGAAATTAATCCATGACGATATTGTTTTTGAAAACTGGACAGGTGTTAAGATTGTTGGGAAAAGAAATCTTCAAAGATCATGGATTCCTTGGTTTCTAAATCATGGAAACTTTACGTTCACAGAAGAAAAAGTGTTTTTTGACGAAAAGGAACAAAAAATGACCTTTATATGGCGACTCGAATGGCCATCATTGATTCAATCATTTAAGGGCAAAAATGAAATAAGAAGAGGTGTTGATATATTGCAATTTAAGGATGGGAAAATAATTAAAAAACTTACGTATTCAAAAACAACCATCGAAATAGATAAAATGTCCATATCATTGGAGAAATAACAAATAGATAGGAGAGCAAATTGTATGGGAAATGACATTTTAGTGAAGGAATTTCTCACAACAATGACGGCTGGATTAAATATCCTTCCAGATAAAAGTGAAGAAAATGCCTTTAATACACTCTGTGCATTGTGGCAAACTGCTGCCGGGAACAAGGTTTCACCAATTGTTGCAGAAAATCTGGACCTGCCACAATTATCGCCATCACAACTGATAGTTTTAAAAGAACTAGTACAAAGCAGATTATCAGGAGTTCCTCTGGCTCATTTGACTGGCCGGCAAAATTTCATGGGAATCGAATTGATTTGTGACAGCAGAGCTTTGATACCAAGAAAAGAAACTGAAATACTCGGAGAAACGGCTCTTGAGATTTGTAATAAACTAGTAGAAAACAACTCAAATATAAATGTTCTGGATGTCTGTTGCGGTTCGGGAAATTTAGGATTAGTTCTTGCCAGCCATCAACCTAAAGTCATTGTAAATTCATCCGATTTATCAACAGAAGCAGTTGATCTGACCAAAGAAAATATCTCCTTTTTAAACTTAACAAAAAGAGTAAAAGTCGTTCAAAGTGATTTATTCGAGAATTTTGAAACGGAAGAATATTGGGGAAAAACCGACCTGATTGTTTGTAATCCACCTTACATTTCAACATCTAAGGTAACAAAAATGAATACTGAAATAGCTAACAACGAACCTGCCATGGCATTTGATGGAGGTATGATTGGATTAAAAGTCATTCAAAAACTGATTATAGAAGCGCCTAAATTTTTAACCGAAAATGGATGGTTGGTTTTTGAAGTTGGCCTAGGACAAGGTCCTTTTATTATTCAATTATGCGAAAAATCGGGTTTTTGGCCGTTAATCAGATCGGCAAGTGATACTTCAGGAAATATTAGGGTAATTGCCGTTTGTCGGAAAAGTGAAAATATTGAATCAAAAACTCAGACTATATAGTTCAAAATATTAAAAGTCCTCTAAAATAAGAATAATTTCTATGTGTGGAATCGCAGGATTATATAATTATCACTCCTCTAAAGAGCCTTCAACTGAAAAGAACATAAAGGGAATGCTCTCGATGATCAAGCATCGGGGTCCAGATGAAAGTGGGGCATATCTCGATCAGAATATTGGAATCGGCAGTGTTCGGTTAAGTATTATAGATCTTTCCTCTGGCCAGCAACCAATGTCGGATATTACCGGAAGATATTGGATTGTATATAATGGTGAAATATTCAATTATCTTGAATTAAGATCACTTCTGGAGAAAAAAGGTGTCCGATTTAGAACAAATAGCGACACAGAAGTTGTAATACAGATGTATGCAACTTATGGAGCAGATTGCCTTAATCAATTTAATGGACAGTTTGCTTTTTGTATTTGGGATAAACTAAAAAAAGAGATGTTCCTGGCACGCGATCGGGTTGGTATCCGACCACTTTTTTATTGGTCAGAAAACGGTGCATTTGCCTTTTGTTCTGAAATAAAAGGACTTTTCTATCTCGACCAGATTGAACGATCTCTGGATAGGGAGAGTCTATCTCAGATTTTCACCTTTTGGACCACTTTAACTCCCAGGACTCCATTTAAAAATATTCTTGAATTACAGCCAGGTCACTACATGCATGTGAATTCAGAGGGAATTCGAATAAAAAAATACTGGAGCATGAATTTTGCATCAGGTAAAAAGAATCACAATAATAACATTACTGATGCAATTGAAGAACTCGATGCCATACTTTACGATGCGGTTAAGATTAGATTAAGAGCTGACGTTCAGGTTGGTGCATATTTAAGTGGCGGATTGGATTCAAGTGTTACTACTTCATATATAAATGATATAAATCCTGAAATCTTAAATACATTTTCAATTGGTTTTGCCGATAAGGATTATGATGAAACAGCTTATCAACTGGAAGCTGCAAAATACTTCGGGACTAATCACACCGCATTTTCATGTACTTCAGAAGATTTAGCTGAAAGTTTTGCTGAAACAATCTGGCACACTGAATTTCCAATTTTACGGACCTCTCCTACCCCAATGTTTTTATTATCAAAAAAAGTACGGGAAAGTAATATAAAAGTTGTGATTACCGGAGAAGGTGCAGATGAATTTTTGGGTGGATACAACATTTTCAAAGAAGCAAAAATTAGAAGATTTTGGGCAAAGGAACCAAATTCAACAGCTCGTCCCAAATTGTTGACAAAACTTTACCCATATATTCCTCTTGTAAAGGATTCTTCCGATCTGGCATTAAAAATGTTCTTTGGGTATAAGTTAAATGAAACTGAAAATCCATTGTACTCTCATTTGTTACGCTGGCAAAATACTTCCAGACTGAAATCTTTTTTTTCAGAAGATCTAACCCATTCACTAAATGGGAACGATCCACTAAATGAGATTTATAAATCTCTTCCTGATGAATTCAAAAATTGGAGCGACCTTTCGAAATCTCAATATCTTGAAGCAACAATTTTTATGTCAGGATATTTATTATCCTCACAGGGAGATCGAATGGCTATGGGAAATTCAGTAGAAGGACGCTATCCCTTTTTAGATTATCGGCTAATCGAATACTGCAACAATTTGCCAGATAATTTCAAATTAAATTCTTTAAACGAAAAATTCATTCTTAAGAAACTCAGTATGGGTAAAATCCCATCATCCATTTCGAACAGGCACAAACAAGCCTATCGGGCACCAATTACAAGTAGTATGTTCGGACTTAAGTCATCCCATTATATTTATGATATACTATCTGAGGAATCAATTAAGGCAACGGGAATTTTCCATCCTGAAAGAGTGAAAACTTTGCTTTATAAAATTGAGCAATCAGGATCGATTTCAGAAACTGACCAAATGGCATTAGTAGGCATACTTTCTACTCAATTGTTGAACAAGATGTTTATACAAGACCCAATAAGATCAAATATTGATGGATTGAAAAATTATAGAATTATTAATGGATTAAAGAATTAAGTAATTTTGCAACTATTAAATACGCACTTTCTAAATCGTCAATACTTGCAGTGAATTATCCCTGACTTCGTATGATAATTATTATATCCAATTGCATAAATGTCTGTTTTAATTTTGTTTCTCAATCCGGTATTTTATGTGGGAAGAAAATTAATTAAAATGCGAGGTTTCGTCACAGCTGGGACGAAATAGATTGAGAAATTATAATCTTATACCTATATTTTGTGCCTACGGAACTCTGAGTATTACAGATAATGGTTGACTTACAAATACTTGCCTGACATCGATGTAGTTTTCGTGCAGATGGCACTATTTCCTGTTTTGTTAGAAACCAGACCAGCCCCGCGGAGCAAAATATTTATAGAAAGAATAAACAGCTGATGAAAATCGTCCGAGGGATGAAGCTGAACAAAGTTTGTAATCTCTTTTCGGACGAAATGGAATTGGCCATCAGAAATTTAATTATATAAAGAAATTTAAAAGGAACCCTTCAGAGGGAAAGTGATAATTCAAAGAAATATTCACGAACAAAATCCCCACTTGGGTCAGAGCTAAACATCACTCTTACTATAACTTAAAACTTAGATTTTAAGGATATCAAAACATCAAATTGATAAAATATCAACAAAAACCAATGATGAATAATTCAAGCATTTTCATTTTGGCTTTAAGCCTTTTTTTTAGTTTTTCAATTTTGGATTGCTATTCAAACCTAAATACTAAAAAAAGTAAAAATCAGGAATTTTTTTTGGATGTTCCGGATGAAATAATTTTTTATTCCAACGGTAGTACTTTTGCTCCTGTTATAGTCCTGCAAGCTGATGCAGAGGTTATCTGGACTTGGGCTGATAATACAACAAGTACTTCACTCACTCCAACGAAAGATTATGGTTCGGCCCAATTACGACAAAACAGATTAAAAGTCACACCATGGAGTGCACTTCGACGCATTAATATAGGATACGATGCGGGTGATGGGGGAACCAATACGATTGAGTTTGTTAATGACCAACATATATCATTAGTTGAAAATTTAAATCTGGTTGCACCTTATTTAAAAGAATGGTGCTCTTCATACAACGACCTTATTTCTCTTGATTTAAGCAACTTTATTAACATCGAAACTATTGAATGTTACCTTTCCCGTTCTCTCCAAAATGTCAATTTACTCAATACACCTAAACTACGACGAGCATGTTTTGAGGACAATAACCTACTTAGCCTTGATCTATCAGACTGTAGTTCTTTAGAGGACCTCAGGGGGGCAGTAAATAATTACAGTACATTAACTTTTCCAAATCAGTCAGACAATGCCTGGCATCTTTGTTTAAGAGATAACCCGCAAATAACTAATCAACATTTAATTAATGATATAAGCCCATTTCCTAAAATTGCTGAATTATGGATTTGGAATACGAATCAGCAAGGAAATTTAATTATTCCGCAAACAAACCCAACGAGAACAGTAAGCATATCTGCTTACAACAATCATTTTTCATCTATTGATTTTAGAGGATCTTTATTAAACGTTAATGCAGGTGGTAGTGTTAATTTGCGATACAATGAACTTACAACGGTTGATATTTCAGGATGTATTCAAATTAAGAAGTTAGATTTAAGTCATAATATGCTTAACTCTGAAGCAATTGATCAAATTTTAAAGCAAGTTGATGAATACGGAACTACGAATGGAACTATTGACCTTAGATACAATCAACCTCCAACAAATATTGGTTTAGTTTCCAAAGCAAATCTGGAAAACAGCGGCTGGATTGTGAACACTGATCTGGGAACTGCTTTGGACGAACTTAATTATGTTTCAGTATACATAAATCCATCAAATGGCACAATTCTAATAAATATTGATACAATACCTTCTGATGGAGTTTTTTTATCAATTAGCAACATATTTGGTCAAAGATTATTGGAACAAAGGATTTATAATAATAAAACAGAGTGGACTCCCAATCAAATACAAGGAAGATTATATCTTATAACTATAAGAAATAAAAAGAGATTATATACAAAAAAGATTATTCTTTAAATAATTATCAGAGTGATTTAAAACTAATACATTACTCCTATCGAAACTTAAAACGTAGATTTTAAGGATATTAACAACATCAAATTAATAAAACATCAATTAGAACCAACTATGAAGAATTCGGGCATTTTCATTTTGGCTTTAAGCCTATTTTTTAGTTTTTCAATTCAGGTTTGTTATTCAAATCAAATTACTGAAACAAATAGAAGTCAGGAAAATTTATCAGATTATCCTAATGAGATTATTTTCTATTCCAATGGAAGTACGTTTTCTCCTGTCATAGTATTACAAGCTGATGCTGAAGTAACCTGGACATGGGAAGATAATACAACAAGCAATTCTTTAACTCCAACAAAAGATTATGGAATAGCTCAATTAAGAACAAACAGATTAAAAGTTACACCATGGAGTGCACTTCGACGCATTAATATCGGATATGATGCCGGAGATGGAGGCACAAGCAGTATTGAATTCGTTGCGAATCAAAAGATATCTTTGGTAGAAAACTTGCACCTGGTTGCTCCATATCTTAAAGAATGGTGCTCTTCATACAACAATTTTACTAATTTGGATTTCAGTAACTTTATTAACATTGAAACTATTGAATGTTACCTTACCCGTTCTCTCCAAAATGTCAATTTACTCAATACACCTAAACTACGACGAGCATGTTTTGAGGACAATAACCTCCTTAGCCTTGATCTATCAGACTGTAGTTCTTTAGAGGACCTCAGGGGGGCAGTAAATAATTACAGTACATTAACTTTTCCAAATCAGTCAGACAATGCCTGGCATCTTTGTTTAAGAGATAACCCCCAAATAACTAATCAACATTTAATTAATGATCTAAGCCCATTTCCTAAAATTGCTGAATTATGGATTTGGAATTCAAATCAGCAAGGAGACTTAATTATCCTAAAAACAAACCCTACGAGAACTGTAAGCATAAATGCTTACAACAATCATTTTTCATCTATTGATTTTAGAGGATCTTTATTAAACGTTAATGCAGGTGGCATTGTTGATTTGCGGTACAATGAACTTACAACGGTTGATATTTCAGGATGTATTCAAATTAAGAAGTTAGATTTAAGTCATAATATGCTTAACTCTGAAGCAATTGATCAAATTTTAAAGCAAGTTGATGAATATGGAACTACGAATGGAACTATTGACCTTAGATACAATCAACCTCCTACAAATATTCGTCTAGTTTCCAAAACAAATCTGGAAAGCAGGGGCTGGATTGTGAATACTGATATTGTGATTCCCGTCGAAAGTATTTCCCTGAGCGGAGGTACTTCTATTAATACAGATAATGGGACGCTTCAGCTTTCAGCTACTGTTCTGCCCGATGATGCTACAAACAAATCGATTGTCTGGTCCGTAGTCAACGAAACAGGGATAGCTGCAATAAGCGCTTCTGGTCTTCTTACGGCACAAAAAGATGGAACGGTTAAAGTTATCGCTTCAGCCAACGACGGATCAGGGGTGATAGGTGAACTGACAATCACCATTACCAACCAGGTGATTCCAGTCGAAAGTATTACTCTGAGCGG
>Ga0209386_1000008_pt1 | contig 140190 bp, 111 predicted proteins | sample NGEPertwo_FD_184510 | JGI IMG/M metagenome (GOLD analysis project Ga0209386, IMG submission 184510) | Arctic peat soil microbial communities from the Barrow Environmental Observatory site, Barrow, Alaska, USA - NGEE Permafrost154B-two... | ecosystem: Environmental > Terrestrial > Soil >...
ACTTGATTATCAGTTGGTTGAGAATTCAATGCCATCAATATGACCTGAAAAAAGTCACTTTTAGTCGAAAATTAACTGAAATGAAGGTTTTGAGCTGCAATGTGGGTTAACATGAAACTAAAAAATCCCGGTCGTTTACGCGGCCGGGATTCGGATATGGAGTTTACTAATAATCATTTTGCTGCCTCTGCACCACTGGTTACCTCAATAATGGCATTGGTAATGTTGGCCTGTCGTGCTTTATTAAAGGTCAGTGTGAGGTCTTCAATCAAATCCGTGGCATTGTCCGTCGCTTTGTGCATCGCTGTCATACGGGCCCCGTGTTCTGCCGCATGTGAATTAAGCAAAGCTTTGTAGAACTGTATGGCCAGCGATTTCGGAATCAACTCCTTAACGATGTGTTCCAGTGAAGGTTCAAAAATATAATTGACATTATTTCGCTGATTCACATCAATGTCGGCTGGTAATACCGGCAGGAACTGTTCACTTACCTGCTCCTGAATGGCGGCATTGATAAATTTGTTGTAAACCAGTTCCACCCTGTCATATTTGCCGTTCGTGTAATCATTCATAACGGATTGAGCAACGACCAAAACATTTTCAAAGGTCAGCTCGTCAAACAATTTATTTTTTTCGCCAACAGGCTCAATGGAATAGGAATGTAAAACTTTACCGGCTTGCTTACCAACGACCATAAAATCAAGTTTCCTGGATTTCAGCTGTTTGCTGTATTTTGTTTTAGCCAATGAGATGGCTGTTTTCGAAACGTATGAATTAAAACCGCCGCAAAGACCTCGGTTTGAGCTGATCAGAACGATCAAAACCTTATCCGGATCACGCTGAGCCGTGTAAATCGAATCATCCACATTTTCCAGTACGGTGCTTAAAAATGAAAGCAATTCCGAAAGCTTTTCAGCATACGGACGAATCTGCAAAATAGCATCCTGTGCTTTTTTAAGCTTGGCCGCCGACACCATTTTCATGGCACTGGTAACCTGTCTGGTTGTTTTTACAGATGTTATCCGGGTTCGTATTTCTTTTAAATTGGCCATTTCAAATCAATGAATGAGTTTTCAGTCAAGCTCCTTATTATTCTGAATATCTTTCAGCAACTTCAGCAGCGACCTTTTCAATTACCTGTGTTTCTTTATCAGTTAAACTACCTGCTCTCAATTGATCCAGAACACTGCGATACTGCATTTCCATCAATTCAAGAAAATCGCGCTCAAATGCTCCGACTTTTTCGACCGGTACATCACGCAACAACTCTTTTACACCGCAATAGATAATGGCAACCTGATGTTCCACTTTCATCGGAGCATACTGTTGCTGTTTCAGTATTTCAACATTTTTCCGGCCCTTATCCAACACCCGCATGGTTGCGGCATCCAGATCGGCTCCGAACTTCGAGAAGGCTTCCAGTTCACGGAATTGTGCCTGATCCAGCTTCAGCGTTCCGGCAATCTTTTTCATAGGCTTGATCTGAGCATTTCCTCCAACACGCGAGACCGAAATTCCAACATTGATCGCTGGACGAACTCCGGAATTGAACAGGTTGGTTTCGAGGAAAATCTGACCATCGGTGATGGAAATCACGTTGGTCGGAATGTATGCTGATACATCGCCTGCCTGAGTTTCAATAATCGGAAGAGCGGTTAATGATCCGCCTCCTTTTACTTTTCCTTTCAGGCATTCAGGTAAATCGTTCATTTGGGCAGCCATTACGTCGGAAACGATAATTCTGGCAGCTCTTTCGAGTAAACGGGAGTGGAGATAAAAGACATCACCCGGATAGGCTTCGCGGCCTGGCGGACGACGCAGCAACAATGAAACTTCGCGGTACGAAACAGCCTGCTTCGAAAGATCATCGAAAACAATCAGGGCATCACGACCGGTATCGCGGAAAAATTCACCGATACAAGTTCCGGCATAAGGTGCATAATACTGAAGTGCAGCCGGATCTGAGGCCGTAGCCGAAACGATCACGGTATAATCCATGGCACCATGCTTTTCGAGCGTATTGGCCAGATGAGCTATCGTTGAACCTTTCTGTCCAATGCCCACATAAATACAATAGACTGGTTTCCCATTTTCGAAATTCTCGCGCTGATTAATAATCGCATCAATCGCTACAGCGGTTTTCCCGGTTTGGCGGTCACCAATGATCAACTCACGCTGACCTCGACCGATAGGAATCATGGAATCGATGGCTTTTAAGCCCGTTTGCAATGGTACTGATACCGGCTGCCTGAAAATTACTCCGGGAGCCTTTCGTTCCAGGGGCATCTCAAATTTTTCGCCCGTGATTACGCCTTTCCCGTCAATAGCTTCGCCAATTGTATTGATAACCCGTCCGAGAAGTCCTTCACCCACCTCAATCGAAGCGATCCGGCCAAGCCGTTTTACGGTATCACCTGCTTTGATTTCCTGAGTAAGGCCCAGAATTACCGCACCAACATTATCTTCTTCCAGATTTAATACAATCCCCTTTACACCCGAATCAAATTCAATCATTTCGTTTGATTCAGCATTCGAGAGTCCGTAAATACGTGCAATTCCATCTCCAACCGTAAGTACAGTGCCTACTTCTTCAAGTTCAGCCAGACTTTTAAAGCCTTCCAGTTGTTGCTTGAGTATTACTGAAACTTCAGCAGGTTTTATATTTGCCATTTTATTCTATTTTTTCTATCGTTTCTATTTCAATTCGGTATGAAGCAACTTGTTCTTGATTTTTCTCAATTGTGTCGATATACTTGCATCGTATTGATTATCGTCAACCCGAAGCACAAAACCTCCAATCAATTCATCGTCAACAGTTTCACTTAATTCAATTTTTGCATTGAATTCCGTTTCAAGTATTTTCCGGACCTGAAGCACCAGAGCTTCGTCCAGTGGCTCTGCGCTGGTGAGGATGGCCGTTTTTATTCCTTCCTCCTGACGGTATAAATTTTCCAGATTCCGGAAGATACCGGCAAGATAGCTTTCGCGTTTGTTTTCGGTAATAAGTACCAGAAATTTAAGCGACAACAGATTCACCTTTCCCTCAAAAATACGCTTGATTGCATTTATCTTATTGGAGGTTTTTACTACCGGACTTTCGAGCATCAGATTAAAATCCCTGCTTGAAGAACAAACAGAAGCAATCAAACCTGCATCTTTACGCAGTTCTATGGTCAGACCTTTTTCTTTAGCCAGTGTAAAGAATGCCTTGGCGTACCGAACGTTGATTATACTTTGATCCATACAATTATTTCATCTTCAGATCTTTTAACAGATCTTCAACCAGTTTTTCCTGATCTTTTGGTTTTTCAAGCTGTTTCCTGATCACTTTTTCAGCAATCATTACAGACAATTCGGCTACCTGTTTCTTGATGTCGTTAATGGCAGCTGATTTTTCAGCATTGATTTGTTGTTTGGCATATTCAATGCTTTTCTGGGCTTCGGCATTAGCCTGATTTTTGGCTTCGTCAACAATTTTATCTTTGATGGCGCGGGCTTCTTTCAGTATAATATCTTTTTCTTTTCTGGCCTCAACAATAATCTGATCGTGGCTGGCCTTTAAACCGGCAACTTCCTTTCTGGCTTTTTCAGCAGAATTCAGGGCTTCAGAAATCGATTTTTCACGATCTTTTAATGCTTTCAATATAGGCTTCCACGCGAATTTTTTCAGGATGAAAAGAACCAGCCCGAAAATGATAAGCATCCAAAATATTGTACCGTAATCCGGAGTTACAAATCCCATAGTCTTCTTGTGAATGTTGGTTAAAAGAAGTCTTAACTCCCGGCAATCCCGGGAGCAGACCACAAAACAAAAATTTCTTAGATGAAAATGACCAAAGCACAGATGATCACGGCAAAGAATGCAACACCCTCAATCAGGGCAGCAGAAACAATCATGTTTGAACGAATGTCTCCAACGGCCTCAGGTTGGCGTGCAATGGCTTCCATGGCGCTTGCGCCAATCTTACCAATTCCAATACCGGCACCAATTGCAGCTAAACCAGCTCCCAATGCAGCTCCCATTTTCCCAAGAGCCAATTCTGCTAAAATGATAAATAATGCAGTCATAAGATTTAATTTAATATATAATAGAAACTAATGATGTTCAGGTGAAGCCATACCGAAGTACAGCGCTGATAATAAAGTAAAAACATAAGCCTGGATAAAAGCAACCAGTACATCCAGTAAAACCATAAATACCGAAAAAGAAACGGAGATCACCGATACACCCAATCCAGCCTCGACACCCATTAATTGGGCAAAAATAAAAATTAAGCTTACAAAAACGGTAATGATCAAATGTCCGGCTAACATATTGGCAAACAAACGAATCATTAATACAAAAGGTTTTGTGATTACGCCGGTCAATTCAACAATTGGCATAAGTGGTATCGGATATTTAAGCCACCAGGGAACATCCGGATTATAAATCTCTTTCCAGTAATGTTTATTGGAACTGAAGGTTGTTATGACAAAAGTAAATAAGGCCAACACCATAGTCACAGCAATATTTCCGGTCACATTGGCCCCAAAAGGAAAAATTGGAATCAGTCCGGTAAGGTTACTGACCAGAATAAAGAAAAATATGGTTAAAAGAAAAGGCATAAATTTTTCGAACGTTTTTTCGCCAATAGCTGGTTTGGCGACATCGTCGCGAACGAAAAGAATAATTGGTTCAAAAAGGTTTTGCATTCCGGTAGGAGCCTTATTAACGCTTTTCCTGGCAGATTTGGCAACATTCAGAAAAATCAGAAGTAAAATAATCACACTAACAAAAATTCCACCTACGGTTTTGGTTATCGATAAATCAATGGGTAAGCCAATAACTTCACCTGCGTCATTCAATTCAACGATTTTCCCTTCGTTCTTCCCTTCTTCTTCAATTTTGAAACCTTTGTATGCTTCCTGACCATGATGAAATCCGGATGACAGGAAAATATTCCAACCTTTTTGCGAACTGTAAAGAATAACCGGAAGAGGAACGCTGACTTGTGTTTCGCCAAAAGTAGCGATATGCCATTCATAAGAATCAGAAACATGCTCCATGACAAATTTCCCGGCATCAAAAACTTTAGAAGTATTATCTTCTTCGTTCTTTTCTGCCTTCTCACTGGCCTTGCTGGTTCCTGTAAGAAGGAAAACTGCAAAAATGATTGATAAAATCGATTTTATTATTCCTGTCATTTTATTTCTCTTTATTTTTCAGCCGACTGCAAATTTAATTTTTTTATGTGATTAGAACGAATCCCAAGGCTATAAAGTGCAATCACTAGCTTACCGGCCTTACAACTTTTAAAATCTCATACACCTCAAACCCGGTATAAAAAACATAAAGCAGTAAAAAATTTGCAATAAAAATCCGTGCTTCCTCCCGATTAAAAATTAAATATACAATAGCCACAGCCAGATAAAGAAACATCTTCAAAAAACTGGCAGCCATATACTTCGATGAAAAACCCGAACTTGATTTACCTGCAATATTTAATAGATAAGCATGCACAAGGTTGGTCACGATAAAGAAAAAGAGTACTACAACTGGTAGAATGGATAAGTAAAATTGTTTGAATATCGTAGAATAGCCAATTGCTCCCAAGGCTAAAATAATGATTGTCAGAACAATGGATTTAAGAAGAAATTTCTTCATACCGAACAAATGAATTAATCGTTAAGCCTTATTTTTGTATGACTATAAAAATTTCCTGACCGCATAATAAATAGCGCCAACAACCGATAAAATCATCAGCCCCAAAGTAAAAGCCGGGAAACTTAAATCAAGCCACTTGTCTATGTTCATACCCAACCAGGTTCCAACACCCATGATAGCAATCATTTCAAAAGCCAAACTGGAATACTGAATAAAATCAGCCAGTTTTTTCTTCGGTTTTTGATACTTATTTTGATTCATTATTGACAGATTCATCACCCATGGTGCAAGTGCCGGCAAAATGAGCTCCAGGTTCAATCGACAATTTACCGGTAACAATTTCGCCCGAAATATTAGACGAATCTTTTAAAGAAAGCAGCTCAGCAACAAATAGTTTTCCACTGTGGGTTCCGGCAATTTCACAACTTTTACATCTGATTTCCCCCTCAGTCCTTCCTGAATTTCCAATCACCAGTCTTCCTTTACTGTCAATATTTCCGGTTAATTCACCATCTATACGAAAGTCTCCATCTGAAAGAAGATCTCCTGTAATTCGGGTTCCTTTTGCAATCAGGTTAATAACCTGAGGTTTAATCTCATTTAGTTCTTTAGCCATCCTTCTCATATTTTTCCAATGAACTCCAAATATACTAAAGCTCGCCCTAGTTCACTAACCGAATAAGCAAAAAGTGAAAACATCAAAAAAAAAACGTGCCTCCGGAAGGAAACACGTTTTATATCTATTGGTTGAATTTGCCATTATTTAATGAAATGATACAGAAAGGTCATGGTTCCTTCAAAAGCTGATTTCCGGTTCCCCTCAATTTCCATACAAATATCTAGCAGTATTTTGGTGATCCCTCTCAGATTAGTCACCGAATGCAAAACTACACGAGCTCTGATTCTGCTGTTAACCCGAACAGGCTGATTAAATCTGAAATCATTAATTCCGTAATTCACCAGCATTTTGGTATTTTCAACCTGAATGATCTCATCCCACATGTATGGCAAAAGCGAAAGAGTCAGATACCCATGTGCAATTGTACTTCCAAATGCACCTTCAGTTTTAGCTCTTTCCTGATCAACATGAATCCACTGGTGGTCGAACGTCGCATCGGCAAACTTGTTGATTTGTTCCTGGGTAATCGTTAAATACTCTGAAACACCAAGCTCCTGACCGACATACTTTTCAAATTCATCATGACTTCTGACAATCAGTTTCCCCATAACCGGAATGATTTAAATGTATTTAGACATCATTTTCTATTTCGTATCATAAGCCCATTTCAGGTAAATACTACCCCAGGTAAAGCCAGCTCCAAAAGCAACCAGAATAATATTGTCGCCTTTTTTTAATTTTTTCTCGTAATCATTCAGGCATAGCGGAATAGTTGCTGCGGTAGTATTCCCATAATTATGAATATTTACCATCACCTTTTCTTTGTCAATCCCCATCCTGCGACCGACTGCATCAATAATCCTCATATTCGCCTGATGCGGAACAAGCCACGCCAAATCTTCACCCGTAATGTGATGTTTTTCCATCATTTCGGTTGAAACATCGGCCATGTTTGAGACCGCTGATTTAAATACAGTTTGTCCCTCCTGAATTACAAAATGTTCGTCATTCTCAACAGTTTCGATTGAAGCTGGCCGAAGTGATCCTCCGCTTTTGATATAAAGAAACTGACTTCCTGAACCATCAACGCGGTTGATGTGATCCATTACTCCCAAATTTTCAGTAGTAGGTTCGAGTAATACCGCACCGGCGCCATCCCCAAACAACGGACAGGTTGCGCGGTCTTTGTAATTAGTAATCGACGACATCATGTCTGCACCTAAAACAATTACCTTTTTATATTGACCACTTTCAATAAATTTGGCACCTGTGGTTAGGGCATAAACAAATCCGGAACATGCTGCATTCAGATCAAAACTCCAGGCGTTGATTAATCCAACCTTGTTACTGATGATATTTGCAGCAGCAGGGAGTGGACTATCGGGAGTGATGGTCGCACAAATTAGAAGTTCTATTTCTTCGGGTTTGGTTCCGGTTTTTTCGAGTAATTGATTAATGGCCGCAACTCCCATGTCAGAGGTTGCCATTCCTTCTTCTTTCAAAATCCGGCGTTCTTTGATACCGATACGCTGCATGATCCATTCATCAGAAGTTTCAACCCATGTACTTAATTCTTCATTGGTTAATCGATACTCAGGTAAGAATGCTCCAACGCCTGTAATTGCAGCACGTATTTTATCCATAATAAAAATTTTTAATCAAATCTTTCATAACCCAAACTTCCGGACGACTCCGAAAGATAAAAATCACACTGTAACCTTTGGAAATTAAATTGCGGCGAAGTTAGAATGAAAAAACCGAACAGCAAAGAAAAATCAGGCAAAAATTCACCTAACTCCTTTTGAAACAATAAATTAAATTGTTCGAATATTAAAACAGGAGGGAATAAAAAAGATCAGAAGAATTCAATTCTTCTGATCTTAGTGGAGTTTTATTAAACTGTTACGTCCTTTTCGATTGCCAACTTACCTCTGTAATATCCGCATTCCGGACATACAGTGTGATATTTAACAGTTGTACCACAATTTGAACAAGCTGCCAATGTTGCTGGTGTAGCTTTGTAATGTGTTCTTCTTTTGTCTCTGCGGGATTTTGAAATCCTGTGCTTTGGATGTGCCATCTTAATTAATCTTTATTCGTTATCTAATAATTTTTTTAATTCATTCCAGACAGAGTTTTTTTCTTCACCCTCCCTGACAATATATTTATCCAGCTTTTCGATCATTTCCGGATCACAAGTTGTGTTTCCGTTTTCATCGTCAGGATGAACTTTTTTGATCGGCATTGCTAAACAAATGAACTCATAAATCAATTGAGCTACGTTCAACTGATAATCATTTGTACTTACCCAAATTACATCATCGCCGTCAATAAACTCCTTTTCGCCAAATTTTACGAAAATTCGTTCCAGACCTTCTATTGGCTGATCATACATTTCGAGACAACGGTCGCACTGAACGTGAACGATTCCTTTCACATCAAACCAGAGGATCATCATCGAACTCTGCTTTTCAAGAGTTATACGAACGTTTACACTACCCTGATCGACAACGCCACCGTCAAATCCAGAAAAGAATTTTCCATCTACCTCGTAATCAAAAGTATGCTTCCCTTGCGAAAGCCCTTTGAATGCGATGTTATATAATGATTGACTGCTCATTGCCAGAAAAAAGTTTTGCAAAAGTATAAAAAATATACAAACACAGAAAATATATTCATTTTTTTAACATCGTTTCTACCTAAAAAACTTTTTACACAACAAATCCTTCGTTGTCAATAATTTATCCAAACACAGATTATTAATAAGTTATCCCTTGTTCAGGATGATCCGAAAGATGGTTCCCTTGTTGATTTCAGATTGTTTCAGGAAGATCTTTCCTTTATGATAATTCTCTACAATTCGTTTCGCCAGTGAAAGCCCAAGCCCCCATCCTCTTTTTTTTGTTGTAAAGCCTGGTTGAAACACCGTTTTAAAATAGGCTTTTGAAATTCCTTTCCCCGTATCAGATACGTCGATGAATACCTGGTCAACCTTTTCCGTAATCGTTACCTGAATGGTTCCGTTATTGTTCATGGCATCGATGGCGTTCTTACACAGGTTTTCAATAACCCAGCTGAAAAGAGAAGCATTCAGCGGAACTTCTATTTGTTTTTGCTGATCAAAATCCAGTATAAATATCACTTTCCCTGACGAACGATTCTTCAAATATTCAACCGTCGACCGGATGGTTTCAGCAACATCAGTCCGGATAAGTTCAGGAACAGACCCGATTTTTGAAAAACGTTCAGTAATTTTTTGAAGCCGCTGTGTATCTTTCTCAAATTCCTGAATCAGATTCTCATCAATCTTTTGCATTTTAAGGAGTTCAACCCATGCCATTAAAGACGAAATAGGTGTCCCCAACTGATGAGCTGTTTCTTTTGACATGCCAACCCACACCTGATTTTGTTCCGCATTACGGGATGAATTGAATGCTAGATAGGCCACCAGAATAAACAAAATGATAACAGAGAACTGAATAAGCGGATAATATTTCAGATTTTCAAGTAAAATCGAATCACGGTAGTACAGGTATTGGGTCTCAGTTTCCGAAACGGGAATAATGATCGGATCGTTTTCCTCCTTCATTTTTTGCAACTCCCGTTCCAATACTTTTTCTTTTCTGTTTTCTGAAAACGATATATTTCGGGTATCTCCAATCCGATCCAGACTGTCAGTAATAATTATTGGAATGGTCGTATTCCGGTTAATGACATCAACCAGAAAAGTAATATCCTCATTGGAGTTAATATCGTAACTAGCCAGTTTTTGGGTAGCTTCAGCCCATAGCTGAACACTTTTACGCTCTTCTTTGGCCATGTTTTTGACCAACCAGTTCGTGTACGAAAATGACCCGATACCGATTACAACAGCAAGTAGCAGCAGTAATATTTTCCAGCGACGTTTTTTAGAATAAAAGTCCAAGGTGAGAGTAGTATAGATTAATAGCAAATAAACGAATCCACCCTTTTAAAAGTATAAAAAAGAGTTTATTATTTTGTCATAAACTCTTTAACCGTTTTATAAATCCCCTGCTGATCGAGACCATAATCGCGATTCAACTCTTCGGTTGTTCCCTGGTCAATAAACTTATCAGGAATTCCTATCCGATTCAATCGGCTATCGTACTGATGATCGGCCATAAACTCCAAAACAGCACTGCCAAAACCTCCCATCAAAACTCCATCTTCAATGGTAACTACCCTTTTGTAATTCCTGAAGACAGAATGCAGGGTTTTTTCATCCAGCGGTTTCACAAATCGCATATCGAAGTGCGCAGCACTAATTCCATCCTTTCGAAGCATTTTAACAACCCGGCTGGTTTGAATTCCTACCGTACCAATGGTTAAAATCGCCAGATCTGATCCTTCCGAAAGCTGCCTGCTCTGGCCAATTGGAATGGCTTCCATAGGCTGACGCCAGTCGACCACAGAACCACAACCACGCGGGTACCTTATCGAGAATGGGCCGTGATTTTCATTCTGTGCAGTAAACATCATATACCGCAATTCAAGCTCGTCCATCGGAGCCGAAACAATCATATTCGGAATGGATCGCATATAAGCCAGGTCGAACACCCCGTGATGGGTAGCACCATCGGCTCCAACCAGTCCACCGCGATCGAGACAAAACACCACTTGCAGATTCTGCAAAGCAACATCGTGAATAACCTGATCGTATGCTCTTTGCATAAAAGTTGAATAGATGTTGCAAAACGGGAGCATTCCCTGTATGGCCAAGCCTGCAGAAAAAGTCACAGCATGTTGCTCTGCAATTCCAACATCGAAAGTACGATCCGGCATTTTTTCCATCATCAGATTGAGCGAACAACCGGTAGGCATAGCTGGAGTGATAGCCACGATACGATCATTCATTTCGGCCAGTTCAATAATAGTGTGCCCAAATACATTCTGAAATTTAGGCGGTTTATTAACTGCACAGTCACAGTCAAGAAGTTCACCGGTAACTTTATTAAATTTTCCGGGGGCATGATAATCTGTTTGCCGAAGTTCAGCCTGCTTGAACCCTTTCCCCTTCTTGGTAATTACGTGTAAAAGTTTTGGCCCAGGGATACTGCTCAGACTTTTTAGAACTTCCGTAAGATAAACCACATTATGCCCATCGACCGGACCAAAATAACGAAATCCCAATCCTTCAAACAGGTTCGACTGTCGAAGCAACATGATTTTTATTGCATTTTCAGTTTTTTGAACAAGACGTCGGGCTTTCGGACCGAATCCATTTAGCTTTCCCAGTCCTTCCCATATATCACGCTTAATTCGGTTATAGGTTTGTGATTTGGTAATATTCAGCAGGTAAACACTCATCCCCCCTACATTCGGATCGATGGCCATGTTGTTATCGTTCAGGATAACAAGCAAATCAGACTTGTTGACAGCCGCATTGTTCAGGCCTTCGAAAGCCATTCCGCCAGTTATTGCACCATCACCGATTACAGCTACAATTTTCCGGTCATGTTCTTTCTTCAGACCGGATGCAACGGCCATTCCAAGAGCTGCTGAAACGGATGTACTTGCATGTCCAACCCCAAAAGTATCGTAAATACTTTCAGATGGTTTGGGAAATCCGCTGATACCTTTGTATTTTCGGTTCGTATGAAAAACAGCTTTTCTGCCCGTCAGAATTTTATGGGCGTAAGCTTGATGCCCAACATCCCAAACTAACAGATCATAGGGAGTTTTAAATACATAATGCAGTGCAACAGTCAGCTCAACGACTCCGAGACTGGCTCCAAAATGACCTGGATTGGTTGAAACCTCATCAATAATAAAATCCCGCAACTCATTACAAACTTCGGGTAACTGCTCTACTTTTAATTTTCTTAATTCGGAAGGGTCTTTAATCTGATCCAGCAAACTTCCTGTATTATCAACCATCACCTATCTAATTTGAATTCAAATATACAACTAATGACCAGTAGTGTATAAAAATACGAGTCAAAAATTCAAAATCATTGATTCGCCACACACTAATAAGGCTTTATCTTCCGTTTATAATTTGTTTTTATTGACTACTGGAATTCGCCGTTAAAATCAGGATCCGGTGTGTGAAATTTCTTCCTAGGAAACGTTTCAGGAATTACAGAACCTGATTAATCACCGAATTCATTCGTTTTAGATCCGAAAATTCAACTTTGTCAAAAACATAGCATTATTTTATATTTGCAATCTAAAAACATAAGACATGAATAAATTATTATTTGTATCCGTCATCTTTCTACTTTCTTCCTGTGTTTCCTCCCAGAAATATTACCGATTAAGCGGAAATTTTCAGGAATGTGAAAAGACTGTTGAAACACTCAAGGAACAAAATCAGTCGCTAAAGGTTCAGAACACTGAATTTCAAAGCAGAGTTGAAAAACAAATCAAAGACATCGAAGAGCTTTCGGCCAAATTGGATGAAACTAGCCGGAATCTTGAAAATTCAAGTTTAATAAACCAGAGACTCGATAAGTTCAATACTGAACTTGAAAGCCAGTTAAAAAGCTTAAAGGTTGGCAGTTCGGAAGAAATTGCCCAATTAATGGAAAAACTTCAGCAGACTCAAAGTGATTTACAAAAACGTGAAGACATTCTAAAATCAGCACAATATGAACTGGAAAAGCGCAGTGCCCGTATGAAGGAACTGGAAGTCGCAATTCAGCAAAAAGACGATGCAGTAAAAGAACTCAGGCAAAAAGTCATGAATGCCTTGTTGGGTTTTAACAACAAAGGGCTAACCATTCATGAGAAAAACGGAAAGGTATATGTTTCACTTGATGAGCAACTTCTGTTTAAAACCGGGCAATACGTAGTTGATCCAAAAGGTCAGCAGGCACTTTCGAACCTGGCCGAAGTGCTGGGTCAAAATCCGGATATCAATGTTCTGGTTGAAGGTCACACCGATAATGTTCCCATGCGGGGAACCGGTTCGGTTAAAGATAATTGGGATCTGAGTGTTCTGCGTGCCACTGCAGTTACCCGTATTTTGCTGAAAAATAAAGCCATTGACCCCAAAAGTATCACTTCGGCCGGACGTGGTGAATTCTTCCCCATTGATGATGCCAACACTTCGGAAGCACGTCAGAAAAACCGACGGACTGAAATCATCCTGACTCCCCGCCTTGACGAGATTTTCCGCATTCTTGAAAGCAATTAAAACTAGCTTATTATGAACTAAAAAAGGGATTGCAAATTCAAACGATGCAATCCCTTTTTTATTCATAAACGAATACTATAACCTGACAACCTGCCGGATGCGATTATGAAAGCCAACCATTTCAGTAAACCCGATTTGTGAAAGCTGGGCAATTGCACTTTCATAATAACGGGCAATTTGTACCGACCGATGAGCATCAGAACTTAAAGTAATCGGTACATGATGGCGGTAACACAACTCCATTAATTTTTCTCCGGGGAAAAATTCAGAACAGGGACGATCCATGCCTCCGGTATTTAATTCAACGACCAGATTGTTATCTTTAATTATTTGAATGGTATCCTCATAAAGCTTGTCCTGATTAGACTCTGGGTAAACCCTGAATTTTTTAATCAAGTCGAGATGACCGATAACATCAAATAAACCAGATTGTGCAGCCTGCTGAATCAGGCCAAAATACATTTCATAGAGCTTGTCATTGGTCCATTTCCCATAAAGAGACAGATCGGTATCGAAATTCCAGTCACCAATAAAATGAACCGATCCGATCACATAATCAACCGGAATACTTTCAATTAATTCCTTCAGTTCGTTCTCACGCCCCGGGAAATAGTCCATCTCAATACCATATCGTATTTTAATCTGATCATCGTATTTCAACTTCAGCTCAAGTATTTGGTTGGTCATTACCGGGATGTCCTCCAACCTCATACTCCAATCGACCGGTTTGAGACAAACATGATCGCTAAAACCTATCTCGTCTAAACCTATGGCAATTGCCTCCTGAATCATTTCTTCATGCGAATTCTTCCCGTCAGACAGGACTGTATGCATGTGGTAATCAACCATTCTAATCATATTCTACTTTATTACTTTTATTTTCATGTTTCTGAACTGAACCAGTCCGCCATGATCCTGTAACCCAATATGACCTTTTTTTGCCATTCCATAGTAAGGGTAATCCTTCCACTTTCCTTTTTCTTTACGCGATTTCCAGTCGGCATCCCACAAATGATAATCAACCACTTTAACCCCATTCAGGAAATGCTGAACATGTGTTCCATCCACAACGATGCGCGTTTCATTCCATTCGCTTAAATCTTTTACAACAGCATTTTTTGGAGCATGCATTCCGTAGTTCGCTCCTGAATACTGGTCATCGTGCAACTTTTCAGGCCATCCCCTGTCGTCGAGAAGCTGGTATTCAGGACCTGATTCGTAAATTGCAGTCCCTATTTTTTCGTTCACATGATAAAATATCCCGCTGTTGCTTTGCGGAGCGATTTTCCATTCAACAGAAAGTTCGAAGTTCTGAAACTTTTCCCTGGTAATGATATCGCCACCGTGATCACTTCCAACTCCTGAATTATTCAGAACTCCATCAATCACCTTCCATCCGGTAATATCTCTCCCCTGAAAAGTTTTCCATCCAGCTAGATTTTTCCCGTTAAATAACAAATGCCAACCTTCATTTTTCTCCTTTTCAGTAAGCGTATTTATTGATTTACTTTGGGCTGTTACTGTTCCAAAAGCTGCTATTACGAGAAATAGAGTAATTAGATTCTTCATATTACATGCATTTTCGATAAACAATTTGTACGACTCCATGAAAGATTCAAACCTCAGGATAAACTTCAGATTAGACCATTCATCATTCGTCAATAAACTTCTGAAATTATCAACTAAAAATGAAATGAACAAGCTATAAATGTCTTGATTTTAAAAATACTTCCGGAAATAAACTCCTTTATCCGAAAACCAGTATTTTTACGGGTATGGAAACACAATCGATTCATCAAATTAAAGGAGGAAAGTGGGTCATAGGAATGGTTCATGTTGATGCATTACCTGGAACACCTATGCATTCAAAACCATTCCAGTTCATTATTAAACAAGCCCTTAAAGAAGCATTGCTCTTACAGAATGCCGGCTTTGATGCCATTCTGATCGAAAACATGCACGATGTTCCCTACCTGAAAAAGATTGTCGGGCCAGAAATTGTGGCCTGTATGACCGCTGTCGCGGTTGAATTGCGAAAAATAATTCACCTGCCGATGGGCATTCAGATTCTGGCTGCTGCCAACCGGGAAGCCCTGGCTGTTGCGCTGGCTGCCAATCTGGATTTCATCAGGGCTGAAGGATTTGTATTTGCACATGTCGCCGACGAAGGCTATCTGGAAAGTTGTGCGGGCGAGTTGCTCAGATACCGCAAACTAATTGGAGCCGATCACATTCATATATTTACTGATGTTCAGAAAAAACATTCGTCGCATGCAATTACTTCCGACCTCTGTTTAAAGGATCACGTTGAAACTGCAAGCTATTTCAGGAGTGACGGAATTATCGTTACCGGAACCTCAACCGGGAAAGAGGCTTTAATTGAAGATGTAAGAACAGCACAACAAAATACAGATTTGCCAGTAATTGTTGGATCGGGAATAACTGCCGGAAATGTTGAAAATTACTGGAATCTGGCTGATGCTTTTATTGTTGGCTCCTGGTTGAAAATCGAAGGGAACTGGAAAAACTCCATTTCAGAAGAACGCTTGAAAACGTTTATGAACAGAGTAAAGGAATTACGGAGTAGGTTGTAGTCCATGTTGTTCTTCACGGTGCAAGTGCGCTGGCCTGAGATCAATATGGTATAAAAAAATTGAGACGGCTTAATTAAGCCGCCTCAAAGCCATGAAAACAATTAAACAATGTTCAGAAAACAGAAAACTAGAAACAATTATATCGTTAATACCTCGATGTTTTTATCCTCGAGTATTTTATCCACTTTTTTACTGAAGTCATTAATCATTCCCTGAACTTCAGCTTCAGAATCTTTTTCAAGATCTTCAGAAAGGCCATCCTTTAAAAGTTTCTTTAAATTATCGTTGGCATCTTTCCGGGCACCACGCAAACTAACTTTAGCTACTTCACCTTCTTTGTTAACCATTTTCACCATATCTTTACGGCGTTGCTCGGTTGGCGCGGGAACATTAATCCGGATAAACTCCCCGTTATTATCGGGATTAAAACCTAAATTTGAATTAATAATCGCTTTCTCAATGGGATGAATCATTGTTTTTTCCCAAGGTTGAACAGCGATTGTTCTTGCATCCGGAGTACTGATGTTAGATACTTGACTAATCGGAACCAAACCTCCGTAATAAATTACCATAATTGAATCCAACATTCTTGGAGAAGCCTTTCCCGCACGAATATGAGCCAATTCTTTATCAAGATGGCCTATCGCCTGTTCCATTCTCTCCTTACAAATATCCAGAATCATTTGAACCTCTTCTTGCATATGAACTAAACTCTTTTCGTTTATTAAAAGTGCTGGCAACAAATATATAAAAAATTAAAGGGAAATCTAAAATTTCCATTTCTTTAAATCAACAAAATCTATCTTTCACTAGCTATGAACATAGGTTCCAATGTTTTGGCCTTCCAATACTTTTTTCAGATTTCCTTTAATATCCATGTTAAAAACGATGATCGGCAGATTGTTTTCTTTACACATAGCGGTTGCTGTAAGATCCATCACTTTTAAATCCCGCTTGTGTACCTCATCAAACGAAATCCTTTCAAAGCGAGTTGCAGTTGGATCTTTTTCCGGATCAGCTGTATAAACTCCATCAACACGAGTACCTTTGAGCATAACATCAGCTTCAATTTCAATTCCCCGCAAGGAAGAACCGGTATCAGTTGTAAAATATGGATTTCCGGTACCCGCTGAAAAGATCACAACTTCACCATGTTCCAGAAACTCTACGGCCTTATCTTTTGAGTAAAACTCACCAATAGGTTCCATTCGGATAGCGGTCAAAACACGCGATTTGCATCCAATGCTCTGAAGTGCTGAATTCAGAGCCAGACTATTAATTACGGTTGCAAGCATTCCCATCTGATCGCCTTTCACTCGGTCGAATCCTTTGGTCGCTCCACTCATCCCCCTGAAGATATTTCCTCCTCCGATTACGATTCCGATCTCAACACCCAAGTCAGCAATTTCTTTGATCTGATCGGCATAATCAGCCAGTCTTTGGGGGTCAATTCCGTATTGCTGTTCGCCCATAAGTGACTCACCACTGAGCTTAAGCAAAATTCGTTTAAATTTTAGCATAACGATAATTTTCAGCAAAAGTATATTAAAAGTTTAAATACAGCAGGATATTTAAACACAGAAAACCAAAAAAGTCAATCAAAATTTAAGACTTAAGCCCAATCCAAACATCTCCTTAAATTGCACACGTGGGCCACTTTTTTCAATTATTCCATCTTTATTTTCATCGATTGCAATTTTAATGTCATTATCATAGATCAAATTGCTAATCAAATTTGCTGAAAGGTAATCGTTAATTTTCATATTGATGAGCAAATCCCAGTTCACGTCAATGTTTTCAGGTTTATTTAAATAATTGGAGAACAAATCGATTTTACTTTGCAGGCTCACATTTTTCATGATTTCAGTTTTCAGTTCCATCTTCACGAAAGATCCAATTTCGTATCTGGCTTTTTCCCCCGGATCAACACCAAAAGCACCCATTGCAGATAAATCATCATCAGAAACAATGGTCATTTTTCCGGTAAGCGGAGACACAAAAAAAGAAATAATTTTGTTTGGCTTGTAATCAATACCTAATGAAAGAGTAACATACGCAGGAGCCATCAATCGGGAGATCGCATCATCGGTATTTGGGTATTTGTATCCGGGAGCAAATTGGGTTTTAAAATTAAACAGCGTTGAATAGTACAATTTTTCAGTTTTTTTCAATCCAAACTTCGAATTCAATTCAAACTTATCGTTCGATTTTACCACATCATTGTCCTGCTCCTTAAGCAATCCGTATCCCATATCCAGGCTGTTTTCCCAGCTCAGATTATCTTTTTTATAATTCCCGAAAACATTAAACAGGGCCACTCCTGAAGAAGAACTTCGTCCTCCGGCAGCCCAGTTTGTTAGCGAAACCTGCGAGAAATTAACCGAAACCAGACCTCCAAAATTCCATGACTTAAGTGAATCAACCTTTTCTTCTGAATACAGAAAAACCGGAATGAACATGAATACGATTAAAAATTTTTTCATCAGATTATTTTTAGCGTTATTTTTTAAACGATAACAAACAAGTAGATAAACAGTTGCATACACACATTGTTCAATGATTTGATCCGAAAAGGCATAAAAAAAAGGTATTCAGAAACCTGAATACCTTAGATGTGAAATTTTGTTGAATTTTCTTACGAATATCCAACACATGTTCTTTTACGCACCATTTCCATAGTGTTGTTCACATGTGATAATTTGTTGATCTCCTGGTCTTCCAGGTGAATTTCAAAAAAGCCCTCGAGATAAAACACAAAAAGAGCCCAGTCAACCTGATCAAAATTTAAATCATCATTAAAAGAGGCATCGGGTTTTATCTGATCACGATGAACTCCTGTTTTTCTGAGCACCTTGTACATGATGCGCTGAATTGTTCTGTTTTCCATTGTCTTCTGTTTTAATTCCAAATCATTTGTTTTCCAAAAATAATTCAGATTGAACCCTGCAAAAGTAGGAAATAATTTTTTCGACTAAACGATTATTCTATTCAAAAACAAAATCAGCACAAAGAATATGGATAAATCGCTTGTCATTCCGATTAATTCAGCACATAAAACAGCATAACGACATACCATTCAAGACATTAACATATAATCAAAAACAGTTGCGTACCCCGAAGTTTAGGAAGATACATTAAATTAATATCGGTATGTAATTGATTGGCTTAAAACAAAGTTTCAGCCCATTCCCGTTTCAACAGACTGAAAACTTCCAGATCAACATAGGAACGATCATGCCTTTCGCCGTTACGCTCAATTCCTTCGAACGAAAAACCGAGCCGCCGGGGAATAGCAGAACTTTTAACGTTTCCCACTGCGCACCTTATCTGAACCCGGTTCATGTTCATATTCCGGAAGGCAAGGTTTACCATTTTCCGGGTAGCCGCAGTAGCAATTCCTTTTCCGGTCATCTTTTCAATTAACCAATATCCAATCTCAATTCTATCGTTGACCCTGTCTATATCTTTAAATCCAATTAATCCGGCAAATTCATGTTTAAACCAAATGACATATACTTCATCGCGTTTTGCCCAGGGCTTTTCAAGGATCGAACGGACAAATCGTTCAGTATCAGTTAACTTGTAAGTAAAATCGACGAACGGAAGCCATCTGCGAAGAAATTTCCGGTTCTGGTCGATTGCGTTAAAAATAGACTGAACATGTGTAATATTCAACAGTTCAATAAATTGATGATCATCGATAAAAAGCTTTTCCATAGTACAAACCTTCAATTCAAATAAAAACCAGTGTGATCGTGTTACTGGAAAACAAGCAACCATGCTGGCTAGATGTGCGTTAACACGCCACACTACCGGCAGACTGGAAGCCTGCATGTGACAAAATTGGGATCTAAAGATAATTTTTATTCCTTTTGTGTTGCTGCCTTGAAAATTATTTCTGCAACTTGCCCGTTTCATTATCTTTGTTTTCATGGAGAATCGGACAAAGTCAAAGGAAGTGAATAATATACAATGCATTAAGATTTCAAAAAATAGAATCGAATGAAAAAATTATCAATGCTATTGGTGTTTGCGGGTTTATTTGTAAACATGTCGTGCGGAATCTCTGAAAAGAAAAGTGAACGAAAAGTACAGATTGAAACCGAATTTGGAACAATAAAAATCAAACTTTATGATGAAACGCCGTTGCACCGCGATAATTTCATCTCTTTGGTCAAAGAGGGTTTTTATACCGATTTACTTTTCCATCGCGTCATCCAGGGATTTATGATTCAGGGTGGTGATCCGGATTCGAAAAATGCTGTACCGGGACAACAACTTGGTAGTGGTGATCTGGGTTACACCATTCCGTCAGAAATAAATCCTAAATTTTTTCACCGGAAAGGTGTTCTGGCCGCAGCACGCGAAGGAGACCGGACAAATCCGGAGAAAAGATCATCCGCTTCGCAATTTTATATTCTTCAGGGTGAAGTTTTTAGACCAGGCGAACTGGATTCGCTTCAAACGGAACTGGAAGAAAAACGAAAACAGAACATGATGCAAATCAGAATGAAAACGATTGAACCTGAACTGAACAAACTGGGAGCTGAAGGGAAACAGGATGAGATGATGGCTCGTTACAATACCTTAAAGAATGAAGTTACAGCCGAAGCTGATCAGTTACCTCCTATCAAATTCACTGAAGAGCAACGAGAAGCTTACACAACTGTTGGCGGATATCCATCGCTTGATAATAATTACACCATCTTCGGCGAAGTAACTGAGGGCTTGGATGTCATTGATAAAATAGCAGAACAGTCTACCGGTCAGTTTAACCGGCCACAGAAAGATATTAAATTTAAGATAACCTTAATCAATTAAATACCGATATCAGGAGATGAAACATCCATGACAAGACCAAAGTTTTGACAAACAAGAGGATGACTATTATAAGCGTTTCGGGTTGCGAGTTACGCGATATCGAAACCCGTAATTCGAAACCCGAAACTCGTAACAAAAACAAAAGAAACCTTTGAGTGAAAAATATAAACACATGAAACAAATCCTCATTATATGCTTATTCCTTTTTGTAGCGCAGCTGTCACCCGCACAAAACCGCATCGTGCAAATATCGACCAACCTGGGAACAATGAAGTTCAGGTTGTATGATGAAACACCGAAACACCGTGATGCCTTTATCGAGCTGGCCAATTCAGGTTATTACGACCAAACCCTTTTTTACCGGGTTATTCAGGATTTTCTGATTCAGGGCGGATCACACTCATCGCGTAATGCGGCACCCGGCAAACTAATTGGATACGGTGATCCGGACAAAACGGTTGACGATGAAATCCTGCCTCAGTTCTTCCATCAAAAAGGATCATTGTGCGCACCTCGTCAGCCCGACGAGGTGAATCCATACAAGCAATCAGACATTTCACAATTTTTTATCGTCAAAGGAAAAGTTTACACGGAAGGAGAACTTGACACGATGGAAATTGCAGTGAACCGCCCCATTCGGCAAAAGATTAATGCCAGATATCTGACTCCGGAAATCAAGGAAACACTGAAAAAACTGAAAGCTGAAAAAAAAGTGGATGAGTTCAGGACTATTGCAGATGAAGTAAAACGCCAGATTGATACCGATTTTACACTTAATCCGGGGAAACTGATCTTCAGCAAAGAACAACGGAAAGCCTACACGTCTGTTGGTGGTTATCCTGATCTGGATGGAAAATACACCATTTTCGGAGAATGTATTTCAGGAATGGAAGTCATAAACAAAATAGCTTCCTTAAAGACGGATGAAAATAACCGCCCGTTGACCGACGTAAAAATCACAGTAACCATAATTGAATGATGCGAAGCAAATACCTAGTTGGAATGGTCTGCCTTTTCCTAATCAGCTGCGGTTCACCCGCGAAAAAGCAAAGTCAGAAAACTGCTGAAGAAAAAACACAGATCGCCGGCGAAGAGAAGCCGTCAAATTTTGCGGATCTGGTTCCTTCGGTTTTTAAGATCAACACCTACGAGAACGACAGGATTCTGGAAACCGGAATGGGTTTTTTTGTTACTGAAGATCTTGCAGTGACTCGCCTTTCCTTTTTCGAATCAGCCAACCGTGCGGTCATTGAACCGCTTGACGAAACCCAAAGCTATGAGGTAAGCGGATATGCCGGAGTCGACCGTATGAACGACCTCATTTTACTCCAAATAAAAGGACTTGCAAAAAACCCTGTGAATTTGACCGGTGTTCTCTTAACTGAAAATGATCAGACAATCAATTTCGACAAACCTCAGGGAAATACCGTTCCTCTTCATGAAGGAAAAGTGCTAAGTTATTCGACTATACCTGGACCAAAACTGTACCGCATCACCAACCAGCTTTGGTCAAAAAGTGCAGGAAGTCCGGTATTCAATTCAGGCATGCAGTGTGTAGGCCTGGCGTTTAGTCAGCTTGCTAATTCAGAAATTCAGACATTTGTAACACCGTCTGTTTTCATCACCGATTTGCTAAAAAAAGCAGACAAGGTTCAGGCTTTAAGCGAACTTCAAAAACAGCAACCGGTTCAGGAAAGCCAAAACAACAGTGCCATTAAAGGGCTGGTTATTGAAACCGATCTGGGCAATATCAGGATAAAACTTTACAACAGCACTCCCCAATACCGCGACAACATGATCAAACTGGTACGCGAAAAATATTACGATGGATTACTGATTCATCGGGTAATCAAGGATTTTTGTATCCAAAGCGGTGCTGCCGACACACGTTATGCCGAAGCTGATGATGTAGTCGGCTGGAAGGGGCCTGGATATACGCTGCCGGCACACATTGTTCCGGGACTGTACCACAAACGGGGAGTGATCGGTTCACCACGGAAACCGGACACCCGCAATTCGCACAAACGCTCCGATGGATCACAGTTTTATATTGTGACTGGTCGTACCTATAGCGATCTTGAGCTTAATGATCTTGAAAAAGAAATGAATCATACGTTTTCCAAAGAGCAGCGAAATACTTATAAAACCATAGGAGGAGCCCCGCATCTCGACGGAACATATACTATTTTCGGCGAAGTCGTTGAAGGAATGGATCTGGCTGACCGAATTTCGAAAGTGGAAACCGGAAGTGACTTCAGGCCTAAAACTGACATCCGGATCAAAAAAATCAGGATTCTGGAATAATTTGTACTGAATCATTATCTTTGCCCCTCAATTGAATAACAGGAACAAAATGTTAAAAAAAATAAAGGCATTAAAGGAAGAAATTGAAAACATTTCGGTTTCGGCCAAAGAAGAGGTTGACGAACTACGCATTAAATATATCAGCAAAAAAGGTTTAGTTGGGCAGCTTTTTAGTGAATTCAAAGATGTTCCTGCCGAACTGAAGAAAGAAGTTGGCCAGGCGATCAACGATCTGAAAGAATTGGCTCAAAACAAGATCAACGAACTGAAAGCCGATTTTGAGACAGCCGATCAGGGTGATTCAGGCCTCGACCTGACCATGCCAGGCGACCCGATCCGACTGGGAAGCCGGCATCCATTATCGATTGTCAAAAATGAAATGATCGACATTTTTGCCCGACTGGGTTTCACGATTGCCGAAGGACCTGAAATTGAAGATGACTGGCATGTATTTTCAGCCCTGAACTTTCCACCGGAACACCCGGCCCGCGATATGCAGGATACTTTCTTTATTGAAAAAGATCCGGATGTACTGCTTCGTACACATACTTCGAGCGTGCAAATCCGTGTCATGGAAAAAACTCAGCCGCCAATTCGTGCCATTTTCCCCGGACGTGTATTCCGGAACGAAGCTATTTCAGCCCGGTCGCACTGCATTTTCCACCAGATTGAAGGATTGTATGTGGCAGAAAACGTATCGTTTGCTGATCTGAAACAAACCTTACTGTATTTTGCCCGTGAACTTTTTGGCGAAAAATCACAAATCCGTCTGCGTCCCTCTTATTTCCCGTTCACCGAACCTTCGGCCGAAATGGATGTAAGCTGCTCGATCTGCGGCGGCACAGGCTGTAATGTTTGTAAATATACCGGCTGGCTCGAAATACTGGGCTGCGGAATGGTTGACCCGAATGTTCTGGAGGCTTGCAACATCGACAGTAAAAAATACACCGGTTTTGCTTTCGGAATGGGAATTGAACGCATCACCATGCTGAAATACGGCATCAAGGATATCCGCCATTTCTTCGAAAACGATGTGCGGTTCCTGAAACAATTTGAATCAGCAAATTAAGAAAATACACCAATCACAAATACAGAATCCCGGCCTTTTGAAGGACCGGGATTTTTTATTTTTGCTTGTTTGTTTCATTTCCCTCCGAGACAATTCACCCTTTAGTCGATAAAAACTGACATTTCCTCTATTTTATAATTAGGATATGGTGTGTTGCATTTAGCTTTGAATCAAATTAAAATTTCAAGACATGAAAACAACAGGAAAACAATTAGCAACAGGAACATTTTTAGCACTTTTATTATTAACCTGAGTTCGATATAAGCAACACATTAGAATATAGTTAGTTGTCCAAAAGTTGGTTCTACATCATATTTTATTGATGGTTTTTTGGGAAGGAAAGAATATGCCAACAATCCCGAAATCAGATTTGTAAGGAAATTTCCAAACGATCTATGTCGTGAATGTTCAATTTGACAGATGTTTTTTAATTCATCATTAATTGTTTCAATGATGGATCTTTTTCTAAGTAATATCTTATCATTCATCGACATAAGACAATTTTTCATGTTTCTTTTTATACCAGTAATCAGTTGTATTCCATCAATAAATAATTGTTCAAAGAGTTTTTGTCCGATATATCCTTTATCAGCAAAGAGTTTCCCAAATATTTTTTTCAGAAAATCGCTATTTTTCAGTGGTTCCCGATCATCGACATTTCCAGGAGTGATGACAAAATTCAGTATCTCCCCTTTGTCATTAATTACCAGATGTAGCTTAAATCCAAAGAAATAACCCATCGTTGATTTACCTCTTTGTGCAATTCCATCAAAAACTTTATGGTTGAAGATCCTTTTATTGTTGCAAACTCTCAACGGTGTTGAATCAACTATTGAGATTCCAGTACAGCTCCCTAATCTCATCAGTTTCAGAAATATAACCATTGGCAAAAGTGCTTTTTGCTGAAGTTCAACAAATCTGTTATACGAAACTGTTTCTGGAAATTCTTTTGTTAGATGAACTTGAACATATTGAGTATAAAAGTGTTTTAGATTACGATAACCTCCTAAATGAAAGGCGATTAAAATCGTTATCACCTCTGAGTCTGAAAGTTTGCAAGGCTTATTTCTGCTCTTTTTAGAGTTATTGGTTCTTAATTGTACCCCATCTAATGTCTTGTTAAAATCTTTGCAAAATTCATCTGTATAGAAGAAAATATCTACTAATTTTGAGTCTATCAACATAAGGGTTGTTTTTAAAGTGTATATTGTTGTGTTTCAGTACTTTAATATACATACAATCCTTATGTTTTCAAAATATTTTACTTCTTTTTTTATATCGAACTCAGGTTATTAGTCGTAAATGTTAACGCAGAGGGAACAGAAAAAAAATTCGCAGTCAATGAAAGTATTGAAACTACACTTCCGTTGGAAAAATGGATGACTGATGTAACATTCTGGCAAACAAATTCTGAAATGTTTACAGAATTAGTTCAGGAAACAGAGACAGAATTAGAAATTGAAAGCTGGATGATTAATGATGCAACATGGAATACAAATAACTTGAATAAAGATCCAAAATCAAAAATTGAAGCCTGGATGCTAAATGACGTTTATTGGAAATAATTTAGGAAAAAGTATAAAATAAACTTCAGTACTATTTTCATCATAACCTTAAATTGTGATCTTTACATTTCAGGAATATTGAAGCCTGAAGATATAAAACCATAAAGGATGAAAATAAATTCCATGCGTTCGGTTACGTACATTTTGCTGGTGTTGCTAATTGCAGGAAATTTTGGCCAAAGCCAAAACCTGATGGCTCAATCAGTTTCAAAATCAACATGGGGTTTTTCAGGATTTATTAAACCGGCCGAAAATCCAATTTTAGGAGCCGACTCCACGAAGACATTTTTCTGTCCGGTAAAGCAAAAAGAAATCAAATGGCAGCGTGCCGATGTGTTTAATCCCGGCGCAATTGTATTTCATGATAGCGTTTTTCTGTTGACTCGTTGCGAAGACAATCCAAAAGCTATTTTAGGTGGTCGTACCTCACGTATTGGTCTGGCATCAAGCACCGATGGAATTCATTTTGAATACGATGATAAACCGGTATTGTATCCCGATAACGATGAGTTTGCAAAATACGATCATATGGGAGGATGCGAAGATCCGCGTGTCGTTCAGTCTGCAGAAGGACTTTTTGTGATGCTTTATACCAGCTGGAACTACGATACGCCAAGACTTTCAGTAGCAACATCAACTGATTTAAAAAAATGGCAAAAGAAAGGTCCTGCATTTGCAAAAGCCTATGATGGAAAATTTCTGAATGTAGCAACGAAATCGGGATCCATTGTTACCCGAATGAAAAATGGCCTTCCGGTTGTAGCAAAATTCAAAGGGAAATACTACATGTACTGGGGAGAAAACAGGGTTAACCTGGCTGTTTCGGATAATCTGACAGACTGGTACCCGACAATTGATGAAAAAGGGAACCTGAAGGAAGTGATTCTTCCCCGCGATGGTTTTTTCGACAGTGCACTTACCGAATGCGGGCCACCAGCAATATTAACCGATAAAGGAATTCTGCTGATGTACAATGGAAAGAACTCGGACGGAGAAAACGCTGATCCCAAATTACCGAAAGGTACTTATTCTGTAGGTCAGGTTTTACTTGATGCCAACAATCCGCAGAAAGTTTTACAACGAACGAATACCTGTATTTTAAAACCAGATCTGCCTCACGAACTAACAGGACAATATAAAGCCGGAACCGTTTTTAGCGAGGGTTTGGTGTATTTCAAAAAGAAATGGTTTTTGTATTATGGCACCGCCGATTCGTTTGTTGGTGTTGCAATCAGCGATAATAAGCTGAAAACAAACTAATCAACCAGTACTTCAAAACATCTTTTTACTGGTTAAGCATGAAAAACCAGAATAGGAGTTTGTGAATGCAACACCAGTTTGCGTGCAATACTCGGGTTGAAAAACGGACCAAAAAGTTTCGTGTGCGTCGAAAGCGCCAAAACATCAATTTGATTTTCCTGAATAAATTTATCGATGGCTTCAGTTCGTTTATTGCTATGAATCAAGCGGCAATCGAAACCGGCATAAGGATATTTATCACATAAACCTTCCCGCATTGCCTCATCGAGTTCAGCATTATTCCCATGATTGACATGCAGGCAGATTAACCTTTTAGTCGATTTTGCCTGATTTGTTCTGTATGAGCTTTTCCGGGCATCCCCCTGAAAATCTTAGGAATTGAACTCCCACTGCTTTTAATAACTTTGGATATTCATCAATCAGAATGAAAGGAAAAATCCAAATCGTACGATCTTCAAATCTAAACTACCATCAATCATGGAAACCAAAAGAAATTTCAAACTGTTTTTTCTGCTTTTAGCTGGCTTTATTTCAATTCAGGCGGCATCCGCTGATCCTCAAAAACCAATCCGTCTGGCTGTTGCCGGAATGACGCACGGGCATATTTCCTTTATTCTGGGACGACCCAACAAAGGTGATTTCGATTTGGTAGGAGTTTTTGAGACCAATCTGGTTTTAGCCAACCAATTGTCCGAAAAGTATAACTTTCCCGCGAATCTGATTTATACCAACCTGGAAAAGATGCTCGATGAGCTCAAGCCCGAAGCGGTTGTTGCTTTTGGATCCATTTTCGATCACCTGGCAGTTGTTGAAGCCTGCGCACCGCGCGGTATTCATGTGATGGTTGAAAAACCGCTGGCTGTAAATATGAAACACGCCCATCGAATGGCTGAACTTGCCAAAAAATACAACATTCAACTACTCACCGATTACGAAACATCATGGTACCCGACTACTGCGAAATCGTTCCAGCTGGTGAATGACGAGCATTTTGTAGGCACCCTGAGAAAAGTGGTCATTCATGACGGGCACCAGGGACCGGTTGAAATCGGTTGTGCTCCTGTATTCCTGGATTGGCTTACTGATCCGGTTTTGAATGGAGGCGGTGCAATTGTTGATTTTGGCTGTTATGGCGCCAACCTGATGACCGCACTTACGAAAGGGGAAAAACCGGTTTCGGTAACTGCTGTTACCCGTCGGTTTAAGCCTGAAATTTACCCCAAAGTGGATGATGATGCAACTATAATTGTCACGTATACGGAATCGCAATGTATCATTCAGGCTTCATGGAACTGGCCGTTTAGCAGGAAAGACATGGAAATATACGGTGATAAAGGCAGCATCATAACAGTAGATAAAAACGACATGCGCATCAGGGACAAAGCAATGAAAGCTGAAAAAACGGAACATGTGACAGCGTCTGAGGTTGCCGTATACGAAGATCCGTTCACCTATTTTGCCGATGTCCTGAATAAAAAAATTAAGATACCTGCCTACGGACTTTATTCCCTCGAGAACAACATTCAGGTTGTACAAATCCTGGATGCAGCCCGCGAATCAGCCCGGACAGGGAAGACGGTCGTGCTGAAAGACTGACTGAATTTTTAAACCCTAATCCGCAGAAACAGCAAACTGCTCCGGGAAAAACCATTCACCTTAAGATTTTCCAACTGATGAAACAATTTAATTTCCTTCTTTTATGCGCTGTGATGCTGCTCAGTCTGCCATCTTTAGGACAAAAACATTCCTCCGCTACCTATCAAAATCCAGTTATTGCCGGCGATTTTCCAGATCCGACAATCATTCGCGTAGGCGAAATTTATTATGCAGCCGGAACAACTTCCGATTTTGCACCCAATTATCCGATCTACGAATCAAGCGATCTGGTCAACTGGAAACAGATTGGCTCTGTTTTCAACAAACTTCCGGAGTGGGCTTCCGACAATTTCTGGGCCCCGGAACTCTATTACAAGAATGGGGTCTTTTATGTTTATTACACCGCCAAACGTAAAGGAGATCGGGTATCCTGCATCGGCGTGGGCACAACTACCGATATATACAAAGGTTTTACCGACCAGGGAATAGTGGTGGAATGGGGCAACGAAGCCATCGACGCTTTTGTGTTCCAGGACGACGACCTTAAAACATATATCAGCTGGAAAGCCTACGGTTTAAATCAGGAACGGCCCATTGAAATTCTGGCTTCCGAATTAAGTTCCGACGGTTTGTCGCTGGTTGGCGAACATTTTAGTTTAACTCGTTTCGATCAGGGATGGGAAGGCAGTGGTGACGAAGGACAATGCCTCGTTAAACACGGCGAATACTATTATTTACTTTATTCAATCGGCGGTTGTTGTGACAATCAGTGCGATTACCGGGTCAGAGTTTCGCGCTCGAAAAACCTAAAAGACGGATGGAAACAATATCCCGAGCCTATTTTGCAGGGTGGAAAGGAATGGAAATGTCCCGGACACGGAACCCTGGTGACCACTCCTGACCAACGTTATTTTTACCTTTATCATTCCTACAATACCACTGACTTCGAATACGTTGGCCGGCAAGGTTTGCTCGACGAATTGGTTTGGGACGATAAAAGTGGCTGGCCTCGATTCAAAAACGGAAATACTCCTTCGGTCCAGGCTGAAATGCCTTTTGCAGCTACCAGTCAATTACGCGATCCTGTTTATTCTGACGATTTTTCGACCGATCAGAACCTGATATTGTGGCAATGGGATTTAACCCGACAGAAGCCGGAGATCAATGTCAACAAAGGATTATTAAGGCTTTCGAACCTCGGGGAAGGATTTACTTTTACTGGAATAAGCCCGAAAACCGGAAACTACTCGTTCGAAGCTGAACTTGCTCAAAAAACAGCGAAAAACAGTGGAATTGGGGTGTATGGAAATTCGAAAAACCTACTCGCATTTGCAGCCGGTGGATCGAAACTGATTCTTTTACAGCTCAAAAACGGAACAAAAGAAATCTTGTCTGAAATTTCAATTCCTGAAAATGCATTAATTTCATTGAAACTGGAAGTTCTCCATGGCCGGATTTATCAGTTTTTCTACTCCACCGATCAGACAAACTGGATTCCGTTCAAAATCCAAAATGAATACTCCGTTGACGGGAATTTTTTACCACAATGGGGAGTCGCCATGCGAACCGGTCTGTTCGTGGATGGGAAAAAAGGAGAATCAGGCTCATTCAATTCGGTGCTGATGAATTATATGTATTGAACCTCCGGAATAAGCCAGATTGAGATGGCCGGTAACAATACTAAATCCGTAAAAATAAAACATAGAAATCCTTACTTGTTTTATTTTTACGGATTTAAAGTTGCAATGAGGGCTGGTTTTGAGTTTACAACTCCCTGACAGAAAAGAACAGGCTCAATCCCAGTACGTCATTTTGCTTTATGCCACCACCCCTTCAGGCGTGAAAAACCAGAATGGGAGTTTGGGTATGCAATACCATTTTACGGGTAATACTGGGATTGAATAATCGGGTCAGCATATTTCGGCGATGAGTGGTCAAGGCAAGTACATCGATCTGGTTCTCCTGAATAAACTGATCGATGGCCTCAGAGAGGTTTTTATTGTGAATCAGCTTACAATCGAAACCGGAATACGGATATTTCTCACACAAAGCCTCACGCATTCCTTCAAGCATCGCTTCATCGAGTTCATGATTATTCCCCTGATTAACATGCAAACAGATCAACTTCGTTTCGAAGGGGCTCAACAAGCGGATCAACTTATCGATTGCAATAAAATCGATTGCCTCAAAATTGGTCGCATAAACAATGGTTTTAAAATTCGCCAGCCAGTTATCCGGAGTTTTTTCAGGAATTGCCAGCACCGGTACTTTCGAATTAAAAATAACTCCGGCGGTTGTTGTTCCGATCAGATCACCCGAATTGGCGTCTTCGCCACGAATACCCATTACTACCACTTTGGGAGGATGAATTTGAATGTATGAAAGGATATCATCATCGGCATCTCCAATCTTAACAATGTATTCAGGCTGAACTTTCTTCCACCGTTTGGGATCGATTTTATCAGTCAGTTTAGTTAAAAACGCCTCCATTTTTTTGTTGGTCTCCGTTTCTGTCATTTCATAATTCAGAAAAAGAGCCGAATCATAAACGATAACATCCGAATACGGGATAGTCAAAAATTCAGGCCGGGGACTCGAATGGTACAAAACTATTCTCGACCCAAGTTTTTCAGCCATATCGAATCCGATAATAGCTGCTTTCATTGAATACCCAGAAAAGTCGATTGGTATCAGAACGTAGTTTTCGCGCTTGGTCGAATCGCGGAATGATTTTCCCAACATCTTTTCCAGAATAGGGAAAGCCTGCCTGGCATCCTTTTCACGAATTCGGATCCGTACTCCGGTATCCATTGCGTCCTGAAGAAAATCGACGTTTTCGATGAAACAATCAATCTCTTCCGTTTCCAGAAGAGAGCGTAATATTTCGGCCTTGGAATAAGGTAAAGAAGCGAGGGTAATAAGGTCTTCGTCCATGATATTCGTAATTAAGTTATTTTCTGTTTGATAATTCGAAAAATCGGAGCTCAGGGTTACCAAATAAGCGCATAAATTATACGCTTATTTTTACATCGTTCAAGTATATCAATAAAATTTACCATTTACTGCTTTCCCATGAAAATATTTCATCGTTGATTACACCGATTAACAAAAAATGAATTTTTAGTTCTGGCCAAAACAAATGCAAGGATTAAGCAACAATAGTTCAATGGTAAAAAGAGCCTGCCCTTTACGGACAAGCCTTTTCAATCAACTAATCTAAACCCCTTTAGATGTTCATTTCCTGACAAAAATCCGGTAAGCCCATTTGTCAAGTTTGATACTGCTACCCTTTTTCAAGTTTTCCATATCTCCTGAAAAATAGTCCTGATATTCGCCAGCCTGAGGAAGTTGGATGATTACGTCAACAGCTTCGGGCGATAAATTAAAAACGGCCAGAATCTGGTTCGTATTTTTTTCGCGGGTAAACGCCAATACCTTTTTAGGCATGGTGTTTCCAACCATGACGACAGGACCTCCGGCAGTACCGTTCCACAAGGCAGGCTCGTCTTTTTTCAGCTGAATCAGTTTCTGATAGAACTGCTGCATATCCAGATTACTCCAGTCAATGCTATCCTTTTCGAAAAATAAAAGTCGTTTAGTCAGACCCGCTTCCTGTCCGGTGTAAATCAGAGGCATTCCAGGCACCGTAAAGCTAAGTACAGCCATTGTTTTCACGGCATCGCCCAAACGTTCATATTCGGTACCATTCCAGCTGTTTTCGTCGTGATTCGAGGTAAACTGCAGGGGATAAGTTCCAACTGGATAAGTCGTGCTTGTTTTTACCAGCAATGAATCCATGTCCAAAGCCGTTTTGGTACCCTGAGCCACTTCGTTCATCAGGTGATGAAAGGTCCAGCCATAGTTGCTGTTAAAAGCTTTGTTGAGCAAATCCATCTGGTCCTGATTTTCGGCCAGCATGTAAACCGGTTTGATTGAATCAAGCGACAAACGTGCTTTTTCCCAGAAATCGGTAGGTACACCACCGGCATAGTCACAACGGTATCCGTCAATACCGGCATCTTTCACCCAGAATTTTAAGGCATCAAGCATGGCACTGCGCATATCCTTGTTGTCGTAGTTCAAATCGGCCACATCGCTCCAGTCCGGAACAGGTGGAATCACATTCCCAAGTGAATCCTGAGTATACCATTCTTTGTGATCAACAATCCATTGATTATCCCAGCCGGTATGATTTCCAACCCAGTCGAGCATAACCTTAAAACCCATGTCGTGCGCTTCGCCGACCAAAGCTTTAAAATCGTCCATCGTTCCAAATTCGGGATTGACAGCTTTGTAGTCGCGAATGGAATAATACGAGCCAAGACCACCCTTGCGGTTCTTTTCTGAAATCGGATAAATGGGCATAAACCACAGAATATCCACTCCCATTTCTTTCAGGCGCGGAAGCTGTGTTTCGAAGGCTTTAAAAGTTCCTTCCGGAGTATACTGGCGTACATTGACCTCGTACATCACGGCATTTTTGCTCCACTCCGGAACATTGGCCAAGCCAACATTGGTTGTTTCAGCAGCTTTTTTTGCTGCAGGCTGGCACGAATACATCGCCAGAATCAGCAAAGGCAGAATCAGTAATTGCGTTATTTTTCTCATTTCTATTCTGTTAAATGGTTATTGGTTTCAGTTTAAAGTTTGGGAAAGGATTTCAGGTTTCCGAAAACAAATGGAATCGCTGACACCTATTTCAATTCGATAATCATAGCCGACATGGCCGGAGATTTCAGGTTTTTCAGATCCGTGATATTCATTCCTGAAATCACATCTTTTCCGGAAGTACAATTTCCCATTATTTCGCCGAAGCGGCTGGTATCGATTGTTTTTTCCTGCGCATTTTTATTCAGTACAACCATCACTTTTTCGTCCTGATTGTAGCGGAAATACACGTAAATGCCATCTTCCGGAATAAAATGTTTTAACTCTCCGGAATGAACAGCTTCGCTCGTTTTCCGCCAGTTTAACACGTTCCGGATAAAGTCCTGCGCCTCTTTTTGTTTATCTGAAAGTCCTTCCCCGGTGAACGCATTCATCGGATCGCCATCCCATCCTCCCGGAAAATCGGAACGGATAATACCATCGTCTTTCGGACCCGGATTGGTCATCAAAATTTCCGTTCCGTAGAAGATTTGAGGGATTCCACGGGTAGTCGCATAATAAACAATTCCCATTTTCCACCAATCGAAATTTTCGTCCAGCTGGGTGTAAAACCGCGACATGTCGTGGTTATCAGGAAAAACAACCAGTTTCGACGGATTGGCGTATATGAAATCGTTGGATAGAGCTACATACATCGTTTCAAAACCGGCATCCCAGGATTCGGGTTCTTTTAATCCTTTGATTACAGCGTTGTTTAATGGGAAATCCATCAATCCAGGAAGATAGGAAACATAACCGTCAGAATTGACATTTCCCTTTTGCCAGTAGGCCACAATTGCCGGATTCATCGACCATTCTTCGCCAACGATATAAAAATCAGGATATTCTTCCAACATGCGCCGGGTCCATTCAGCCATCATGTATTTATCCGGATAAGCATAAGTGTCCATACGGATTCCGTCCAAACCAACATATTCAGTCCACCAGATGCTGTTCTGAATCAGGTATGTGGCCAGAAAAGGATTGTTCTGGTTCAGATCTGGCATAGAAGGAACAAACCAGCCGTCAGACAACATTTTTTTATCAGCCTCCGAGGCATACGGATCCTCTATGACAGTGTGCCGGTGGTTGGTGATTTTGTAATCCGGATACAAGTTTAACCAGTCGGACGATGGCATGTCGTTCATCCACCAGTGTTCTGAGCCGATGTGATTAAAAATCATATCCATCATCAGCTTCATGCCTTTTTTGTGAATGGACTGAGCCAGTTCGCGGTATTCTTCGTTGCTTCCGTAGCGGGCATCAAGCTTGTAAAAATCCGTGGTCGAATAGCCGTGGTATGAAACCTGCGTCATGTTATTTTCCAGGACAGGATTGAGCCAAATGGAGGTAAAACCCATTTCCGAAATGTAATCCAGACTGTTTTCTATTCCCTGAATATCGCCGCCATGCCGTCCGTTTTTATCAGCCCGGTTGGGTAATTCCTTCAATCCGACGACCGCATCATTGGCTGGATTTCCGTTTGCATAACGATCAGGTGTAATCAGGTAAATCACGTCCGATGCATCAAAGCCTTTCCGCTTTGCCGAATTGGGTTCGCGGTTCTTTAATTCATACGAATAGCTGATGATTTCTTTTTTGTTTTTCCTGAACTGAATCGGGAACGTTCCGGCTTTTGCTTCCGGAGAAATACTGATGTCGACAAACAGGTAATTTGGATTTTCCTGCCGCGAAACCGAGTTGATCCGCACACCCGGATAATTCAGGCTGACTTCTGAAGTCGCAATTTCCTGTCCGTGAACCATCAGCTGAACGGTTGGATTTTTCATTCCTACCCACCAAAACGTGGGTTCTACGCGGTCAACATTCAGGGCAAAAACTGAAATGCTGAATACAATACAGGTAATGAATAAAAATAGTTTTCTCATGTGTTTAATGTTTTTAACACCAAGTTCACATAGATGAAATAACTATGTGAACTTGGTGTCTATGTGGTTATTGACTTATCGTTTTATTGTCAACTCCATTTTAGCAGGCAGATGGTACGATTTTCCGTGAACCACCAAATCAAGATTGACTTTGGAGTGATTGATCAGCTGGAACTGCGATTTTTCCATTCTGAATTCCAAATGCGCTTCGCGGAAATTAATGCGAAACGAATATAAATTCCAGCCTTCCGGGATAAATGGATTAAAATGCAGCTGCCCATTGCGAACACGCATTCCGCCAAAGCCCTGAACAAAAGCCATCCACGTTCCTCCCATGCTGGTGATGTGCAGACCGTCGCAGGTATCGTTGTTGTAATCGTCCAAATCGAGACGGGCTGTACGCAAATACATATCGTAGGCTTTCTCCTGACGGCCAATAGATGCAGCCAAAATAGAATGAATGCAACAGGAAAGCGATGATTCGTGCACCGTAAGCGGTTCATAAAAATCGAAGTGCCGCTCGATACTTTTGCGATCAAATTCTTCTTCGAACCAATAAATGCTTTGCAGCGTATCAGCCTGTTTGATATATGGCGAACGCAAAATACGATCCCATGACCATTTTTGATTGATTGGCCGGTCTTTCGGATCAAGCTCGCTCACCGGAATCAGTTCCTTATCGAGGAAACCATCCTGCTGCAAATAGATTTTCCGGCTATAATCGTAAGCGAAATACATGTCTTTGATGATTTCCTTCCAGCGCGAAGTTTCTGTCAGTTCTATCAGTTTCAGTTTTTTCACCAGACCTTCAAACAAAACAGAATGTTCTTTTTTCAGATAATCAATGGTTTCAAGCGTATATTTTAAAGTCCAGACAGCCATGTTACTGGTGTGGAAATTGTTATTTACATTGTTCTCGTATTCGTTAGGCCCGGTAACTCCCAACATCACATATTTCTTTTTCTCTTCTGACCAGTTTATCCTCTGACTCCAGAAACGCGATAAAGCAAGCAAAACTTCAAAACCGTAGGGAGCAAGATATTCTTTGTCGCCGGTATAATTAACGTAATTGTAAATGGCATAAGCAATGGCGCCATTCCGGTGAATTTCCTCGAAAGTGATTTCCCATTCGTTGTGACATTCTTCTCCATTAATTGTTACCATCGGGTACAAAGCAGCACCATCGGTAAATCCAAGCTTTTGCGCGTTTTCGATGGCTTTCTGCAAATGTTTATAGCGGTAGAGCAAGAGGTTTTTTGACACCATTTGCGGAGCTGTACCCAAGGTAAACGGCAAACAATAAGCTTCAGTATCCCAATAAGTTACTCCACCGTATTTTTCACCGGTAAATCCTTTTGGACCTATGTTGAGTCGTTCGTCGTCGCCCATGTAAGTTTGATTGAGCTGGAAAATATTAAACCGAATTCCCTGCTGTGCCGCTACATCGCCTTCGATACGAATATCGCTGGTTTCCCAACGTTTCTTCCAGGCTTTTTTCTGGGCAATAAAAAGTCTGGCGAAACCTGCTTCCGTTGCTCTTTTAACGGCTTTATCAGAAGCATCCAGAATATTATTTGCAGAATAATTTAGCGTAGAAATCAGAGATGCATACTTTTCGATGCAAAGCTCATCTCCCTCATTGACTTCAACCGTAAATTCTGAAGCTATATATTTTTCTTTCTGAATGGCAGTAAAAATGGGTTCAATAGTTGTTCCGTTCAGACAAGTTCTGAAATTCATTCCGGAGCAAACCTGAAAGGCTGTTTTTTTTGTTTCCATACATACAAACCCTGCGGAACCTTTGATCCCGGAAGATTTTTCGATCCAGAAGTTTTCATCGTAATTCGAATCCTCGTTTACAACATTTCCGTCGATATAAGGGGTAACAGTAATTTTGCCTGAAAAATTCAATGCTTTCACCGTATAGCGAATGGCTCCAAGCTCCTGATCAGCAATACTCACAAATCGATTCGCATGAACTTCAACCTGTTTCCCGGACGACAGTTGCGCCACGAAGCGTCGGGTCAGCAAACCCGATTTCATATCAATGTCGCGGTAAAACGAAATAATTTCAGCTTTGTTTAAGTCCAGCTCTTCGTCCTCAATCAAAATATCGATTCCAATCCAGTTGGTGGCATTCAGGATTTTGGCAAAATATTCGGGATAACCATTTTTCCACCAGCCAACACGGGTTTTGTCGGGATAATAAATCCCAGCCATGTAACTTCCACGAAGGCTATCGCCGCTATATTTTTCTTCGAAATTGGCACGTTGTCCACACCGGCCATTTCCAATGCTCAGTAAACTTTCAGTAATACGGTTTTCTTCCTGATGAAATCCCTCTTCAATAATTTTCCACTCGTCGTGTATGATGTAGTTTTTCATATATTATAATTTCTATCGACGTTCTACAAGTTGTTAATAACCACATAGGCACATAAACCACATAGGTTTGTTGTATTTTTCTATTGTGTCCTATCTGCCTATGTGGTTTTCAATTGTCATTTCTCCAAATGCAGTTTTAATTTACTGACAGTAAATCCGTCGAACCCTGGAATTACAAAATCTGCCAGTCCGAGATTTTCGGGTTCACCGATTCCAACACAATACATATTTGCATTCCGGGCCGCCTCAACGCCTGCAATGGCATCTTCAAACACCACGCAGTTTTCAGGCAAAACGCCCAATTTTTCAGCGCCTTTCAGAAATACTTCAGGATTTGGCTTGGCCTCCGAAATGGAATTACCATCCACAATTGCATCAAACATGCCGGTGAGTTGAATGCGTTCCAAAATCATGGGTGCATTTTTACTCGCCGATCCGAGCGCTATTTTGATTCCGCAGTTTCGTAATTCCTGAAGAAATTTTTCCACTCCTGGCAGGGTTTCTTCCGGACTCATCTTTTCGATGAAACTCACATAAAGTGTATTCTTTTTCTCAGCCATCACGAGTTTTTCATGCTCCGGAAATTGTTTTCCTCCGATTTCGAGCAAAATATCGAGCGACGACATGCGGCTAACTCCTTTTAGCCGTTCGTTATCTTCAATGGTAAAGTTGAAGCCGAGTTCACTGGCCAGAGCTTTCCAGGCAATAAAATGGTATTTGGCGGTATCAACCACCACCCCATCGAGGTCAAATATGCAAGCTTCAATCATTCTAAAAATTATTTTTGATCAACATCATCAACAAAAAGAACACTGAGGGCAGCAATCAGCAAAGACGCACCACCCAGAATAAGGGCATAAATTGCATGCCCCTGGAATATGATTTTGGTGAAAAAGCCAAGAATACTGGCGGCAAGAATTTGTGGAATAACAATGAAAAAATTAAAAATCCCCATGTAGGTTCCCATTTTCTTTGCAGGCAACGATCCGGTCAGAATGGCATACGGCATCGACAAAATACTGGCCCAGGCAATTCCGACGCCTAGCATCGAAAACAAAAGCATGTGCGGATCTTTTACGACGTAAAACGAAGCCAATCCAATACCCCCACAAATCAGGGCGATGGCATGAGCTGTTTTGCGGCTGGTCCATTTGGCTAATACCGGAAGTAAAAAGGCAACCACTGCGGCAAAACCGTTGTAGGTTGCAAATAAAATTCCTACCCAGTTGGCGCCTTCATTGTACAAGGCCGAAGTCGAATCGCTGGTTCCGTAAATGTGACTGGTAACCGCGGAAGTCGAATAAATCCACATGGCAAACAGTGCAAACCACGAGAAAAACTGAGTAACAGCCAGCTGTTTCATGGTTTTAGGCATGTTCATCAGGTCGGTAATTACCTCCACGAAACCATTGTGTACCAATCCCTGGCGGGTGTACCAGGCCGAAGTCAGTAAAATCAGACCAAATGCTCCGAGGCCAACTGAAAGAACATACAGTTCTTTCTCCCAGCCCATCTGAAAAATAAGAAGACTGGCCAGAATACCAATAATTAAGAAAACAAATCCGCTCTTGATGAAAATCGGTAAAAGACTTTTTGTAGTACGAGCCGGTACTTCAACAGTATCCGACGATTGCTTTTTCTCCGCTTCAAATTCGCTGAGTTGTTCAGGAGAGTACTCTTTGGTAGAGAAAACAGTCCAAAGTACAGCCAGTAAAAAGACAGCACCACCCAGGTAAAACGACAGTTTAACCGATTGTGGGATTTTCTCTCCTGCCATGACTTCGTTCGAAACATTAAACCAGTTGGTTAAAACCCAGGGAAGAGCCGAAGCAACCACTGCTCCAGTACCGATAAAGAAACTCTGCATGGCAAAACCGGCAGTTCGCTGTTTCCCGGGAAGCATGTCGCCTACAAATGCGCGAAACGGTTCCATTGAAATATTGATCGAAGCATCCATGATCCACAGGACTCCGGCAGCAATCCATAAGGCTGGTGAATTGGGCATAAACAAAAGTGCCAAAGAAGCCAAAATGGCCCCAACCATAAAATATGGACGGCGGCGTCCGAAACGGCCCCATGTTTTGTCGCTCATATGCCCAATAATTGGCTGTATGATTAAACCAGTGACCGGGGCGGCAATCCATAAAATGGGGATATCGTCAACTTTGGCGCCAAGAGATTCGAATATCCGGCTCACATTGGCATTTTGCAATGCAAAACCAAACTGGATACCCAGAAAGCCAAAACTCATATTCCAGATTTGCCAAAAACTTAAAGCAGGTTTTTTCTTCATTTCATTTTATTTAGTTTCAAGACACAAGATAAGCTGATACAAAATACTAAGCAGAAAAATCTCATTGATAGGAACGATTTTCTCAAGATACTCAGATTGCATCTTTAATTCTGGCCGATCAAAAAACAAACCAGAAAGACATCATCAAATGTTTGGAATTAATTTTCGTCCACCTGAAACACTTTTCAGGAAGTCAAATGGAGTATATGGAATTAACGAAAAACGGAATTAACGTTACAAATATAAAGAAGATTTTATCAGAACTCCAAATCGCAGAACCGTCCAAGTACCTTATTGCAAGGCGAATCAGCCACTTCAAGAAAAAATACCTCATTGCAAACGTTTGCAGGGAAGGACAAAAAAAACTAAAAAGTTTGACTTTATTGAATTATACCAGTTCATCATGATTTTTTAGTGGTAGGTTTCACCTACCAAGAGAATATAGATCTGAAATACTATCGACATACTTGATGAGGTCCAAGTCTGGATGAGACCTATACTCATCACAAAAAGTAAAGCGGAACCGATACCAGCAATGGATTTGCAGGTATGTTCCGCTTTTAAAATTCCCCTAAGTGATTTTAGTTTGCTTAGTTCTTCAAATCAGGCATTTGATCGCGTGTGATCACGAAATCATAACTAAAGAATTTATTCCACCAGGTAGCACCATTATGAATGTCCGATTCGGTAAAATCACCGTTCCAAGGCATAAACCACGACCACACATCTCCATTTGATTTCATCAGGGCAGGGTCGGGAACTGAACCGCATTCAGTTAAAGCAATAATTTTTTTGTTGCTGAAAATCTCGTTCACTTTGTTAAATTTATCAGACTGAGAGGCGTGGTTATTGTTTCCGGGATAAATATCCATTCCAATAATATCCACATATTCGTCGCCGGGATACCAACTCAGGGCACTGCTTTCTGTATCAGAAGTCCAAACCCAGATCAGGTTATTTAATCCGTGAACAGTAACCAAACGGTTGAACATTAATTTCCACAAGGTTTTACATGCTTCAGGGCCTTTAGCACCCCACCAGAACCAACCACCGGCAGCTTCATGCAAAGGTCGCCAGATAACTGGGATTCCGGCATCCTTGAACTGTTTTAAATATCCGGCAATCACATCAATATCAACGATCATTGCTTTGTATTCATCCGAATTGGGATCATTCACTTTACTGACATCAAAGCTGGTATCGGTGGTGTAAAAAGCGCCCGACTTGGTTAATGGATCTCTCCAGTGCCAGACTAAACTAACGATACCCTTATTGTTCCACCAATCCTGTCCCAAGGTAAATGGAGCTGCATATTGTATCCAGTTTTGGTTGGGATTGGTATGGTCTATAAAATCGAAGGCAGTCAAAGCAGGCCATTTGCCTGTTTGAGTATGAACCCATGTTGCTTCAGTAATATTGGTACTATGATTGGCCATAGTGCCAGAAATCACCTTCATGCCAAAGTTTTGCCTGAGAAAATCATACAATTTTACAGCTTGTACCGAAGGACTTGGAGTAACCAAAGTTGATGAGATAGAAAATAACTCCTTGGTCGTAAATGTGATCGAAATTTCCCTGGCAAAGTTCCCGGCAACATCGCTCACCGCATTGTTGGGAATAATAAGTGTATAAGTTGTATTATACTGCAAACCAGATGATATAATGGTAAGCGTACGTGGCGAAACGGTTGCATTAACGACCTGATCATTCAATCGTATTTTTCCTGAAGCGGATAAAACAATTTGTTCGGTAAACTTCAATGATATTGAGGTATTTATATTTACCGATGTTGCTCCGTTAGCAGGAGTACTTTCCATTAAAGTTGGAGCAAATGTGTCCGTATCATCAGCAGATTTACTGCAGGAAAACAAAAACAGGGGAAATAACAAGATTAAAATATGACGAACGGAAATAATATCAAACATAAAGATCTATTTTAATGAAGACTACTAAAAACACCACAGATGGCTTTATCGGCTATACCAAACTGTAGATATCATATACTTATTTCAAAAAAGATAAAAAGTGGAGATGCTCCGAAGAGCCTCCCCACTTAAATCTATATGGGAAAACTATTTTCCAGTTCAATTCGTTCCGAAACGGATGTTGTCCACACACATGTTAATCTTTCCTGCTCCCCATCCAGAGGTTATTCCGTATTCGGCACCGAGCAAAGATACATCAGATATGGTTCCAGGACCGTTTCCGTCATGATCAAGGAATCCGCTTAACGGAAGGGTTACTGTTAGCCATCCCGGAGTTCCTTGCGGGAATAGTTCACCAACTTTCCATACATACCAATAGCTATTTCCATCAGTAGCACTCATTCTAAATTTCAGTACAACATCAGGACCAACAGATTCAAGAAAGTTAACATCCATTTTAACAGCATCTTTCGTTGGATCAATTCCTTCAGCAGAGAACTTACCCCAGTTTCTGGCAAAATAAACCTTCCATGAACCATCAACCGTTTGATTGACATGATAATAATTTCCGGAAATTGACAAAGTCGGCTCATTTTCAGATGCACCCAAGTCATTCCATCCAATGCTGGCATCTGATGCATCAAAATCAAAAAATACCCAGGAGTCCTTCTCAATAGCTTCAGGTCCTTTTTTTACAAAATTAATCTCGGGTAAAAGTCCCTCTTCTCCTTCGTATGTAATCATTCTGATTTGGCCATAACCCTTAGTAGTATTAACGGGCACATAAACTTCAATTTTTGTATCGTTTTTTGTACCGTATGCCGTTGCAGTTATGTTTCCCGGGAAAATTAACTCTTTTATCAGGTTCATTTTTGTCCCGTTAATTGTTAATATTTCACCCAAAACACCTGAAGATTCAGTGAAAGATGTAAATTCAGGCAAGTTGGTCAGGATCGTAATACCCAATGGAGACATTATCTGATTCCCGTTTTTTGCAGTCAGAGTTATCAGGCCTGTTTGTGCCCCAATTGGAACTGTAATCGTAAGTTGTGTTTCTGATTGCTGGGTAATACTTCCTTTAATATTACCGGTAAATACTACATCCGTCACCAGGTCAAGGTTGGTTCCTGTTATGGTTACATCGCCGTTTGCCTTTGTTGCAGTCGGGCTAAAAGAAGTAAATACAGGATCAATAATGGTGATTGATGCTCCGGTAACTGCTTTACCAGATTGAGTACTCAAAATGACCGCACCGGTAACCGCATCGATGGGTACAGTAACCTGTAATTCAATTGCTGATGTCGAAACGATTGTTCCGACCTTGCCTCCGCCAAAAGTAACAGCGGTAACCAAATCCAGATTTGTTCCTTTAATAGTTAAGGTTCCTTCGTTTTTGACTGAGCCTGGCAACATGGAACTGATGGTCGGCAATATCAGCGTCAAATCAGTAATGCTGGTTACCTCAACGTCAGAAAGTGCAAGCAATTTCAATTTCCCATCTTTGGCATTGACCGGAACAGTTACTGTAATGCCAGTGAAAGCATCATTTACTGTATAATCTTCCACTTTCAGATTTTCATTGAAAATAATTGCTTTTACCAAATCGAAATCAGTACCTGTAATGGTGATTTGGCTACCGGGTTTTACCGGGTTTGGTGCAATTGATGAAATAACTGGCAGAACAACTTCAATTGCATTTTCAGTATAGACCACAATCGGTATTTCTGCTCCGGTTGAAACGGCTACTTTCCCTGTTTGTGCATTGGCAGGAATTAGAACCTCAATTATTTTGCGGGTTTGGCTTATGAAATTTTCAGCAGTTACTGAAACATTTTCAGCAAAAATAACTTCTTTGATCAGATTAAGATAATCACCGTCAATTGTTAAAACATCTCCAGCTTTCGCTTTTGCCGGTGTATAACTTGTAATAGTTATTGGTTCAGAGTAATCTATTTTGGTTTTTGTGGTCAAATCCCCTTTCGGAGTTTTCAAGGTCACAAAGCCGGGTTGTGCTTCCTGCGGAATTAATATTCGGACTTCTTCATTGGTAGCCATGGTGAAACTGGTTACTTCAATGTTTTCAGGCAACACGACAGAGGTAACCTGGCTCATGTTCTGCCCAATGAATCTTAGTTCACCGCCCCTCAACGCAGGTGATGGTCCGAAGCTATTTAGAATTACTGTATCACTAGAACCTTCGTCGTCGTCGTTACAGGATGTCAACATTGATCCGCTAACTAATGCAAATAGTAAGGTCCAGACTATTAATATGAATTTATTTTTTTTCATGGTATGGCTTATTTATTTTTTAGTGGAACTACACGAACATTATCGATGCGAATATCAATAGGATATGTGGCATCGGAAGAACCAAAGAGCATAAAGCTGAGATTACTGTAGAGCGAAATATTATCAATTTTCAAATCCGATTTAGATTCGTCCTTGTTGTAAATAAAATCGGTCAACGGAATAGAAACAGTAATCCAGCCACCACTAGAATAGGTTGACTTTACTCCATCTTTATTAAATGGTTTCCAGTGGGCCTGAGCTGATACTCCATCCGGATTTACACCATCAGCTGTTCCGATTTTATCAAACCAGATCAACATCGGAACATCCGACCACTCTACAATATTTGTTTCAAAGCACAATTCAAGATTATCGACCAAGCCTTCGGCTATTGGATTTTCGCCAGCTCCGTATTTTGCCCAGTAACCAAACATCATTGGATTTACCCAATTCCAGGCGCCTTGATTGCCAACAAACTGGAGATATTGTCCGGAGCAACCATTTTCTGTTCCAAAACCGCCCAAACCCCAAGGGTTACCGTAAGCGGAGTTTTCAAAATCAAGAATCAGGTTTGTATTGTCCCTGAATATGAAATCAGAACGTGTTGATCCGTACATTGATTCTACTGTTATTTTGCCAACTCCGGCTTCGGAAGGCACGATCACCTGAATTTCGTCCATGGTGTATGAAATAATGGTCTGGGCTTTGATATTATTGGGAAAATAAACAACAGGTTCTTCCAGCCCTTCAGCAGGTAAAAAATAGTTTCCACTGATAATGGCGGTATCTCCAGCCTTAACATATTCGCACAACAGACTGGAAAGCATCGGTGCAGGTACATCAACTTTGAACGAGTAGACCAGCGTTTTACCATCATTAAACTTCATTGTAATTTCATCGGTAACGGTTTCCGGGATTACACTAGGTACCGAAACAAGAACTGAAAAGGAGGTGATGTAGGCAGGATTTAGTTTAGCCTTCTGATCATTAAACCAGAGTTCTCTAATACCCTGCAGATCCTCTCCCATGATTGCAATCAGGCTTCCCATGTAAGCGCTGACCACCAGGGAGTCGGATGAATCAGGATTCGTAATACGAACGTATTTTACCACCGGAGTTTTTCCGGAATCCTCTGAGTCGTCTTTGCATGAGGTGAATACTGCTCCAACTACAGCAACCGACAACAGCAGGTATATGGTGAATTTTTTTATTGTTTTCATCGAATTAAGCGTTTTAAGATTATTCAAAATTATACTCAACTGCATCTTCTTCTAATTTAGGATCAGATACCACGGCTTCCGAAGGAATTGGAAATGCCTTAATTTGACTTGGATAGATTACCATCCGTGACGTAGGGACGTTTTTTAAATAGCCCGCGTAAGAGTTTAGAACAGTTTCATCGCTGGTATTAATAGCATAATAATAATCTTCACGGTTTTGTGCATTCAGAAAATCTGCGGTGCCCTGTGCATCACGGTAGTACATTCGCTTAATATCGAACCACCGGATACTCTCCATACCAAACTCAATACGACGCTCCTTCATGACCTCATTAAAGGTTAATGGTGCCACTTTGGCTGCCAATCCTGCACGGTTGCGTATTTCGTTGATGTAGGTGATCGCAAGCGGATCGGATGTTGATGCTGCGGAACCAATAGTTGCTTCACAATAAATCAGGTACATTTCGGCAAAACGCATGAGATAGATATTATTTCCTGCATCCTGGCTTGTACCTACCAGATTGTTGACATCAGAAGCTTTCCCAACCACATATTTTTTAATATGACTTAACATCGAACCTGCTCCCTCAATTGGGTTATTCGGATCAGCAGGATCAGCAGTACGGATGTTATAGGTATAACCTCCGTTGTTCTTGTTCAATTCCGAATAATAGTCACCGCTTTGCATGATAATGAATTTGCGACGGGCATCATTGGGCTCAATATCATTTTGAAAATCGATTGTCGGCCCTTTTCCTCCACCCCATGTCTGATCTGCTATTACAGAACTTCTTGACCATGCCGTATTTCTGGGACTGCCAAGTCCGTAACCACCAGCTCCAATCATTTGCAAGGCGAATAGCGATTCTTTGTTATTGTTTCCTTCAATCGTATAGAGTTGCTGATAGCTTCCATTCAAACCAAACCCATCTGTATTTTCAATAACTTCTTTGGCATATTGCTTGGCCTTGCCGAAATATTCAGCAGACTGCGAATCAGTTAAGTCTGATGCCATCGTCAGGTAAAGTTTAGCCATTAAACCCTTTGCTCCCCATTTGGTCACCCGGCCAGGAACTGCGTCTTTTCCCGGAAGATTTTCTTCAGCAAAAGCCAGATCACGGCGAATGAATTCGTAAATACTTTTACGGGTGTTTTTAGGTAACTTCATTTCTCCTGATGCGATCAGTGCTGAAGCATTTTCGACAATCGGAATTTCGCCCCAATATTCGGTCAGGATAAAATAGGTCCATGCCCTGACAAAACGTGCTTCTCCAAGAGCCGCATTAATTACATTTTCGTCCACTCCATTGCCTCTGGCTGCAGCCGGCATGTCGTTAATCACTGCATTACAATAGGAATTGGCCCGAAACAGACTTTTCCAGCCACTGGCGAGATGGGAATTACCACTATTGAACGAGAAGTAAAAAAACTGACCTTCCTGGTCGTAAGTATAATACATATCACCCGAAGCCATATCACCGGCATAAAACATTAATCCTGCAATGTAGTCGAACCAGGCTTGTCCTCCATAAAGTGTCGAAGTTGAAGAGCGAACTTCAGTTTCATTTTTATAATAATTTTCAGCGACAATACTATCAACCGGGTTAACGGTTAAAAAGTCTTCTGCACAGGATGTTACCATCAAAAGCACACCCAAACAAATATATTTAATTTGATTTTTCATTTTCAAAAGATATTTCAGGATTAAAAATCAGCATTAATACCAAACGTATAAATCTTCGGACTTGGATAGCGACCCATGTCGATATTTTGTAACATGGCATTTTGGTTGTAGGCTCCAATTTCCGGATCATAGCCCGAATAATTCGTAAACGTGTAAACATTTTGGATGTTGGCATAAACCTTAAACCGCTGAACACCTATCTTTTGCGTTAGATTTTTAGAAAATGTGTAACCCAGAGTGATGTTTTTAATCCGCAAATACGAACCGTCTTCAATAAACCGGGTTGACATTCTGTTGTTCCTGTTATTGTCGTTGGATGTAACGCGTGGTATATTGGTGTCCGGATTAATTAATTGGAAGTTTGCTGCATCAGTAGTGCTTCCTTCGGGATCAATCATTACAGTCTGGGCACGATTCACAACTGCTTTGCCCTGATTATTCCAGATGCTTGTTTGCCCTTCAGTCTGAACCCGTGTATAGTTCAGGATATCTGCCCCGTAGGATCCGGATAAATAAACTGAAAGATCAAAATTTCCATAGGAAAAGCTATTATTAATACCAAATGTAAAATCAGGATTAGGATCACCAATGACTTTCTGATCGTAGGTGTTGATAATACCATCAGGTGTTCCATCAGGTCCTGAAATATCTCTAAATTTTACATCGCCAATCCAAATGCCCTGTTTTTTATCGGCGTAATTAGTCCCCGGATTTGCCGGATCCTCAATTTGTACGGAATGGTTGGCAATGTCATTCGCGTCTTTAAAAACGCCTTCCATCACATACCCGTAAAATTCACCTAATGGTAATCCTTCCTTAGTTATTGTGGCAGTCTGAAATTCACTGTACCAGTTCATTTTGCCATAATAAACAGCATTTTCGTCATTCAGCTTAATAACCTTGTTCCTGTTCAACGAGAAGGTCATGTCAGTTGTCCAGTTAAATTTCAAACTTTTAATGTTGTGTGTTGACAATGAAATATCAATTCCTTTGTTCTCCATTTTACCAACATTAGCATAAGGAGCTGCAATATCCTGATAGGTGCCTCCGCCAATGTAACTTGGTACAGAAATCTGCAAAAGCAGGTCTCTTGTTTTCTTTTTGTAAACATCAACACGGAAGTCGACACGATTATCAAAAAGACCCAGATCCAATCCAAGATTATACTGCTCGGTGGTTTCCCATTTTAAAGAAGGATTCGCGAATTTCGACAAACGGTATCCGGTTCCAAAAGCCGTTTTTGTAGATGTCATTGATGAACCATAAAGATATGTTGAGCCGGGCATGTTACCTACAGAACCATAACTTAACCTGAGTTTCATATTTGAAATGGCTTTGACATTCTTCATAAATTGTTCGTTATTAATTCTCCAGGCAATAGACCCGGAAGGGAAATAACCCCACTTGTTGTCCGCTCCAAATTTTGAGGAACCATCTCCACGGAAAGTAAAAGTAGCCAGGTAGCGATCAGCATAGTTATAGTTAAAACGTCCGTAATACGACATTTGTGTTGCAGAGTCCTCCCATCCGCTGTTTGAAACAAATGTTCCGTCTTCAGTCATCACATAAATATCGTTGGTCGTAAAACTTTGTTTAATTAATGAATTTCCTGACCATGATGATTCCTGCATTTCCTGACCAAGCATCATCGTTAAACTATGCACTTCGGCGAATTTTAAATTATAAGTGACATAATTCTTCCAGACCCAGAATTTACTATGGTCTTCACGCTGCATCATCTTATTAATTTCATTTTTCAGTACACCCCATTCATAGGTAGGATGAAAAGCTTTGTTGACAGCGTTACTAACATCAAAACTATATTCACTCCGGAAATTTAATCCTTTCATAAAATCGGCGCTCAAATATGCATTACCTGTTGTTCTTTGGCGCATTAAGGTATTGTGCCTCTGAAGAGCCAAAGCAACCGGGTTATACTGTGAAGCACCGGCAACTGTATTCGGACCGGCAAAATTTCCATCCATATCGTAAACCGGCACATCAGGCTGCATTAGCAGAGCCTGAATAATCACACCATCGCCACCATCATTCAATGTAATCGTTTCGTCGGTTTCAGCATATGCAAGAGAACCTCCAACCTTCATCCATTTTTTCACCTGGCTGTCCATGTTCATCCTGCCTGTCAAACGATTAAAGTCAGAACCAATAATAATTCCGTTCTGGTTAAAATAACCACCTGAAATTGCATACACAGTATTTTCATTTCCACCGGTCACCGAAATCTGATGACTTTTCATCCATGCTTTGCGAAAAATCTCATCCTGCCAATCGGTTCCTTTACCTAAAATAGATGGATCAAGGTAATTGGAAGATTTTGTGCGTTCTAATTCATCTGCAATTTGATTTTGATAAACCGCATATTCAGGCAGGTTCATCATGTCAAGTTTTACAGGAAGTTCCTGCATTGCCATGTAACCATCATAAGTTACTCTGGCTTCCCCCTTCTTTCCGCGTCTGGTAGTAACAATGATTACTCCGTTGGCTGCTTGAGCACCATAAATTGCAGCTGCAGAAGCATCTTTCAAAACCTCAAGGCTTACAATATCAGATGGGTTAATGGTTGAAAGTGGGTTCACCTTATTTTGTCCGTTGGCACCACCGGCCCAGTCAAATCCAACGATACTTTGTCCTTCGCCTACAAAGGGAACTCCATCGACTACGTACAAAGGTTCGTTACTACCGCTAACAGAACTGGCCCCACGAATACGGATAGAAGTTGCTCCTCCAGGCTGTCCTGAGTTTTGAGTTACTTGCACCCCGGCAACACGTCCTTGCATCGCCTGATCAATGTTGGTGGAGATTGTGGATTTTAGCTTGTCTTCACTCACTGAAACCACAGCGCCGGTCAGGTCACTCTTTTTCATGGTTCCGTAACCTACAACCACCACTTCATCCAGCCCTGTTACTTCTGTTTTTAACAAAATATTGATGGATGAACGGGTACCAACCTGAATTTCCTGACTTTGATAGCCAATAAAGGAAAAAGTCAGGATTGTTTTATCAGAAGGTACTTCAATAGAATAATTACCACTAATATCAGTAATTACTCCTTTGACTGTTCCTTTAAGCACGACATTTACTCCTGGTAGAGCTTCAGATGACACGGCATCCTGAACTGTCCCTGTTATTCTCTTCTGGGCAAGCAAGGTACTGCTCAATGAGAATAACAATAAAAATAAAACAAGATTCTTTTTCATAGAGAGTTAGGTTTAAAATTCAAACTATATTTGTTATGTATCTACATTGACCATGCAAGAATTAGGATGAGCGCAATGATGAAAAAATAGATCAATATCTCAAGGCAGAGATAGAGCCATCTGTTTTGATTTTTTTCCATAGTCCGGTTTTCTTTTCAGCATAAAGATAGGATGACCTCAGGATAGAGAGGGGGGTGAAATGTAAAAGATTAGGATGACGATTTTACAAGAATGGTTGTGGTTTGTAAATAATAAATGCTTCAAATGTAAAGTGGTCGATGATGAATTGTTTTCTGTAGCTATTTTTCAGAAACATTTGTAATTTAACCGAAAATGACTCTGAAACTCTAACTAACAAGAATAACTGATGGGGAAAAAGAATGCAGCAACAACACAACTTAAGTATGTTCTGACATGTGCCCTTTTGTTATTAAGTACAGTCAATCTATATGCCCAGCATACTTCAGTCAATTTTTCGAACATTAGCGTCCGGAACGGAATGTCGTCCAATTGGGTAACTTCCTTATGCCGTGATTCGGATGGGTTCATGTGGATTGGGACAAACCGGGGACTCAACCGGTTTGATGGATACAACCTTACAACTTTCGAGCTGAATTCAAATGACACGACAAGTTTGTCAAACAATTTTATCGCAAGCATTGCCGAAGATAAGGATTCGAATCTGTGGGTAGGTACGACCTTCGGCCTAAATATCAGGGAGCACAACTCGCAATCTTTTCACCGGATTTCACTTTTCGATCACAACGCCTTTCAATGCAACGACGTTAACAACATCAACACCATTTTCATAACTAAAGGAGGCGTAGTATTTATTGGTACTCATGAAGGATTTTTCACTTACAGTGCCGGAAAATTCAGGCATCATCTGGTTGATTCGACACGTTTTGATGCACCCGTGAATAATGTTTTTTCATTTACCGAAGATCAAAACGGAGATATCTGGCTTGGCACATTCAGCAGAAACCTGATCCGCTACAGCCAGGGCCGTTCTTTGGAATTCATACCCCTCCCACCTCTTTTTGAAGGAAAATATGTGAGTGGGCTACAGAAGTTATTTATCGATTCCGATCGTTTGTTGTGGGTAGGAAGTCAGGCAGGACTTTACGTTTACGACCTGAAACGAAAAGACTGGAATACCAATATGAACCGGATCCTTTATAAAGAAATCGGAAACAAGGTGATCGCCGGCATCCAGGAAGATCGGGATGGTACAATCTGGATAGCCACTGACGGAGAAGGTATTTATTTATTCCACAAAAAGGATCTGTCGGTGTTAAACCTTCCTTTCAAAGGTCTTGATTCGAAAAGCATTTCAACCAATGGATTATACTGTCTGCTCATTGATCCAACCAACCTTGTCTGGATTGGCACTTACAAACAAGGTCTCGATTTTCACAACCGGAGTTCGAAAAAATTCAAGTTATTCAGAAACGAGCCTGAAGCTGAAAATTCGTTAAGCTCAAATGATGTTGATTGTTGTATGGAAGATTCCTACGGAAATATCTGGATAGGAACCAACGGCGGAGGCATTAACATTCTGGACGAAAAAACTCAAAAATTCCGGTATATGAACGTTTCCAACACAGGGAATAATGGACTTAGCAGCAATATTGTTGTATCTCTCTTTGAAGATCATCAAAAAAATATCTGGATTGGGACTTATTTTGGCGGACTAAATAAATACAACCCGGTTACAGGCCAATTCATCAGATACAAACACAACGAAAATGACACAACCACTATTTCGGACGACCGCATCTGGAGTATTCTTCAAGATGATGATGACAATCTCTGGATTGGTACACTGGGAGGTGGACTAAACTTATTTGATGCAAAGACCGGCTCGTTTAAACGATATACTGCCGGGAAATCCGGCCTGCCGGGAAACTATATTTACCATCTGACTCAGGATCACAAGAAGCGCCTTTGGGTTTGCACTACGGATGGCTTGGCCATTTACAATCCAGATATGGATCAGTTTGATGCCTATATCAATAAAAATTCAAATACAGGGATAAATAGTTTCGGGGCCCTGGTCTCAAGTTATGAAGACAGCAGAGGATGGTACTGGTTATGTGGCAACAATGGGCTGATCAAATTCAATCCGGATACACATACCTCGGTAAAGATTGATAAGTTATCAGGCTTATTGTCAAACTCTGTGAACCGGATTTTGGAAGATAAAACCGGAAATTTATGGGTGAGCAGCTCCCGTGGAATTTCAAAAATTTGGTTCACCAACATCGAAAATGACACCACATTTGTCACGAATTTCATACACTTCGATGAAACCGATGGACTTCAGGGACGAGAATTCTCTGAAACTGCTTCACTCAAAACAAAAGACGGCGAATTATTATTTGGTGGAGTAAACGGACTAAATATCTTTTGGCCCGGCGATATTAAAGTGGATCGATCCGTACCCAAGTTGATTTTTACAAACCTCCGGATTTTTAATTCAACAATTTCCCCGGGACAGGTATTTAATAACCGGATAATCCTGACCAAACCAATCAGCCATACGGACAAAATTATTTTAAAACATTCAGAAAACCTTTTCTCCATTGAATTTGCTGCACTAACTTATTTATTTCCCGGAAAAAATAAATACCGCTACCAATTGGAGGGATTCGATGATAGTTGGTTTGAAACCGACGGGACTGCAAATTTTGCTACGTTTACAAACCTTAACAATGGTGATTATGTGTTGCATCTGAAAGGATCGAATGCTGATGGAACCTGGAATGAAGAAGGAATCTCTCTAATAATAAAGGTGCTGCCTCCGTTCTGGAAAAGCTGGTACGCCATGTTGGGCTATGTGTTCTTCCTGATGTTTATGCTTTTGATTTTACGCTACATGATCCTGTATCGGGAACGTTTGAAAGTTGAACTTAGAATAGAACGTTCGGAAGCAAAACGCCTTCATGAACTGGACATGCTGAAGTTAAAATTCTTCACCAACATCTCGCATGAATTCCGCACTCCCTTAACTCTGATATTATCGCCAGTAGAAAAATTACTGCCCCATTTTAACGGTTTGCCTGAAGAAAAATACCTGCAGCATATTTACCAAAACGCGAAAAAGCTGTTGAACATGATCAATCAATTGCTTGATTTCAGAAAAATGGAAGCTCAGGGCCTGACATTCAACCCATCATGGGGTAATATTGTTGAATTTATCACAGCAACTGTTTCTTCATTTAATGACCTTAGCGAAAATAAAAACATCGAACTGAGGCAAATTACTGATCTACGTGAGTTTTATATGATGTTTGATAAGGAAAAGTTGGAAAAGATACTTTTCAACCTTTTGTCTAACGCCTTTAAATTCACGCCTATAAGTGGAATTGTCATTGTTATGGTGGGGCTCGAAGAGATTGCCGACGAAGGGAAAAATAAAAGATACCTGGTGATCAAAATAAAAGATAATGGATGCGGGATTCATCCGGATAATCTGGATAAAATTTTTACCCGTTTTTACCAGGTCGAGAACTCGAAATCAATTGTTGCAAATGGCACCGGAATCGGATTATCCCTGATCAAAGAATATGTCCATTTACATGGTGGAAACATTACAGTAGAAAGTGCCCTGAACATTGGAACCTGCTTTAGTGTGTTTTTGCCGGTTGAGGAAACCGTCGATCTTCAACACAACGAATTGTTTCACGGCCAGCTTCAAGAAACCAAATTTAAAACTGAAAAAAAACCGGTTCAACATGAATCGAAACAACAGCTGAATAAAAAAAACCAGCCAGTCATACTCATTGTTGAAGACAACAATGATCTTAGACTTTACCTGAAAGAAAATCTGGAATACCACTATGAAATTCTGGAAGCAGAAGATGGACGGCACGCCCTGACTATCCTCGAAAAACGAATGCCTGATTTGATCCTGAGCGATATTATGATGCCAGGAATGGATGGAATAGAACTTTGTAAAAAAGTAAAAAATGATAAAATAACCTGTCACATCCCATTTGTTCTCCTGACCGCCAAAACATCTGAACAACAAAAGCTGGAAGGACTTGAAACCGGGGCAGACGATTACATTGTAAAACCATTTAACTTCGAAATACTGAAGACAAAAATTCGCAACCTGATCCAGTTGAATCTGAATATCAGAGAAGTTTTCAGAACAAAAATGCTGATCGAACCAAAAGATATCAGCATTACATCACTCGATGAAAAATTCATGGCAAAAGCGCTTGATATTATTGAGAAACATATGGGAGATGTCCATTTTTCAGTGGAAGAATTTAGCCGGCAGATAGGAGTCAGCCGGATGCAGCTGTATAACAAAATTGTTTCGTTAACCGGAAGTACGCCTCTGGAATTTATCCGAATTATGCGACTCAAAAGAGCCGCCCACCTTTTGGCAAAAAGTCAGTTAAATGTATCTGAAATAGCCTACCAGGTTGGGTTTAACGATCCAAAGTATTTTACCATGCAATTCAAAAAAGAATTTAAAATTTTACCTTCAAAATACAAGACAACAGGAGAGGAGTAAAGTGAAATGCTTTCTGTAATTCAGTAGGAAGAGAAAAATAAACTTCTTATTGTTAGCATGTTCTGATGCTTACCAATTGAGCAGAAAACACCCGAAACCGAAATCATGGCTGACGAATTTGAAAATCACCTATTCCTTCACCGAACTGCCCCTCACAATCAAATCTCCTGTCAGAATTTTCACTTCGGGGACGTACACTTCTTCGTTCGACATAATCCGTCGGAAAAGTATTTCGGCAGCAATGGTTCCCATTTCGTAACCATGCTGGTCGACTGATGAAAGATGAGGATCTGTGATTCCTGATAAACGTCCGTCACTAAATCCAACAATCGAAATATCGTCCGGGATTCTAAATCCTTTTTTCTGGATGGTTTGCATGGCACCAATAGCAGTCAGGTCGTTGGCTGCAAAAATACCATCCGGAACAATTCCTGCATCAAGCATTTCATTTACAGCATTTCTGGCCCTTTCATAATTATCGGCCTCTACGATTAGGCGGTTGTCAACCGGCAGACCTGCTTCGGTAAGGGCATTCAGGTAACCCTGAAGGCGGTTCCTTCCAATAACCAGATTCTGTGGTCCCGCAAAATGCGCAATTCGTTTCCGACCCGTTTTAATCAGATGGTGGGTGGCTTTGTATGCAGCTTCCATATCATCTATAATAACCTGATCAGCATTGATTTCAGGAGCTACACGATCGAAAAATACGAGCGGAATTCCACCTTCCTGTAAATCGAGCAGATGATCGAACGAATGAGTTTCCTTGGAGATAGAAACTAAAATTCCATCGACACGGTGCGAAAGAAGGGTCCGCGCATTTGCCACCTCGCGTTCATAACTTTCATTCGACTGACAAATAATTACGGTAAATCCTTTTTGCGAAGCGACATCGTCAATTCCGCTAATTACCGAGGAGAAAAAAAAGTGTACAAGTTCCGGAATAATTACTCCAATTGTATTGCTACGGCTGTTTTTCAAGCTAAGGGCAACCGCATTTGGCCGGTATTTCAGTTTGCCTGCAAGTTCATTCACCGCCTTCTTGGTATCCACATTAATATCCGGATGATCCTTCAGCGCACGCGATACCGTTGATGGTGAAATGCCTAAAATCCGGGCAATATCTTTTATTGTAATCTGATTACTGCGCATAAAAAAGAGGTTTCAGGTAAAGATCCGCTAATCAATCACGAAAGATACTGAATTATTCTCATGCTCAATTAGACAAAATCGGTTGCGAATATACCAAAACATACCCACCAGTGACTACCTGTTTTATAACAGTTAGGGTGCAAACGTCACCGCAATCGTTTGCAAAAAATAGCTTATAACATTTTTTAACAAACGCTTAACGGTTTCCATACTTTGGTCACGGAATTAATTTTACGAAGCATTAACACGGAAATAGAGTAACAGAATTAACAAAAAATTGGATGAATAAATCCAGAAATGAGTATTTGAACCAATAATTAATTAAAACATGAGGATTATTCGCAAAAACCTAAATGTACTAATACTGATGCTGTCGCTATTGTTTGGAAATTTCGCAATGGCACAGCAATTAGTATTATCAGGCAAAGTAACCGATAGCTCATCGGGAGAATCTTTACCGGGTGTTTCTATCGTAGTTAAAGGAACTACAAATGGTACCATTTCAAATGCAGAGGGTGAATTCACTCTTCAACCCAACAATGGTGATGTCGTACAGTTTAAATTTATCGGTTATAAAACACAGGAAATTGTAGCTCAGGGACAGAAAAACCTACAGGTAGCTCTTGTTGTTGACAATGAACAACTGGATGAAGTGGTTGTAATCGCCTATGGTACTAAAAAGAAATCGGACCTGACAGGTGCAGTAACATCAGTTAGCGCCAAAGAATTTCAAAAGGGGAATATTGCTTCCTCCGAACAATTGTTGACAGGTAAAGTACCCGGATTGCAGATTACCTCAAGCGGTGGTGCTGCCGGTGCCGGAAGTACAATTCGTATTCGTGGCGGTGCCTCGTTAAATGCGAGCAACGATCCATTAATTGTCATTGATGGTGTACCAGTGGAAGGCAATGGGCTTTCCGGATCAGCCAACCTATTAAATACGATTAACCCTAATGACATTGAGTCAATAAGTGTATTAAAAGATGCTTCGGCTACTGCTCTTTATGGGTCAAGGGCTTCAAACGGTGTTCTTATTATCACAACCAAAAAAGGAGCTGCCGGAGCCGTTAAGTTCAACTTTAATACGCAGGAATCAGTGGGATTGGTAGCTAAATATGTAGATGTACTTAATGCCGATCAGATTAGAAGTATTGTTACTGCCGATGCATTGGCCACAGGTAATAATACTTATAAAAACCTTTTGGGAACAGCCAATACCGATTGGCAAAAAGAAATTTATCAAACTGCCTTAACTTCGGATAATAACCTGAGCGCCAGTGGTAGTATTAAAAACATTCCCTTCCGTATTTCAACCGGATATTTAACCCAGGATGGTATTCTTAAAACGAACAACTTCAAGCGTTTTACCGCGGGATTGAATCTTTCACCAAAATTCTTTACTGATCACTTATCGGTTAACCTGAATGCGAAATACAGCAATACGCAGAACCGTTTTGCCGATGAAGGCGGAGCAATTGGCGGGGCAGTTGGTTTTGACCCTACTCAACCTGTAATGAAAGATGGTAGTGTTTACGGTGGATATTATGAGTGGCTTGGGGCTGATGGAACTCCAATTAATACAAATGGAGGTGCCGTTGCACCTAATCCGCTTGGATTACTTGAACAAAGGGACAATACTTCGCAGGTAAACAGAATAATCGGGAATATACAATTGGATTACAAGCTGCATTTCTTACCCGATTTACATGTGTTGCTAAACCTCGGTCTTGACAAAGCTATTGGAAGCGGTGACGATAACAGGCCTGCAACTATGGCAAGTGTTGCCTATAAGAATGGAATTTTCAGCCATTACAAACAAGGAAAAAGTAATACATTGGCTGATGTTTCAATGTTCTATTCCAAAGAGTTAACTGAAGCAAAAAGTAAATTCGACGTTCTTGTTGGGCATAGTTATCAGGATTTTTATACCGACGTTTACAATTATGCTTCTTACAGCCAGGATGGAGTAGTTGATGAAGCAACAGTTCCAACCTTTGCAACAGATAAACCGGAATATCGTCTGGAGTCTTATTTGGGCAGATTGAATTACACGTTTAACGAAAAATACCTGTTGACAGCCTCCGTAAGAAGAGATGCAAGTTCTAAATTTTCACCTGACACACGTATTGGTTATTTCCCGGCTGTTGCGTTGGCCTGGAAAATGAATGAAGATTTTTTTAAAAACAGTAAAGTAGTGTCAGATTTAAAACTTCGTTTAGGTTGGGGTATTACAGGGCAACAGGATATTGGTAATTATTATCCTTATATGCCCCGATACACCCAAAGCGAAAGTACAGCGCAATATCAACTAGGCAATGCTTTCTATAGCTTTCTTCGTCCGGTAGCCTATGATGCTAATATTAAATGGGAAACCACCACTACAAATAATATTGGATTGGATTTTGGTTTTTTCAATGGTAGGATCTCAGGAAGTGTTGACGTTTATCAGAAAAAGACAAAAGATCTCTTAAGTGTAGTTCCAATTGCCCCGGGAGCCAATTTTGACATTGAATTATTGACCAATGTTGGCAATATGGAAAACAAGGGTATTGAATTTGCAATAAACACCATTCCGGTTCAAATGAAAGACTTTTCCTGGAATCTTGGATTTAATGTAACCTATAATGAAACTGAAATTACCAAACTGCTGAAAAACAATATTCCTGGTTATACAGGAATTGATGTTGGAAACGTCAGTGGAGGAACAGGTAATAAAATTGGAAAACATGCTGTTGGGTATGCCCCAAATACTTTTTATGTATTCAAACAAGTGTATGATAAAACTACCGGAGCCCCCATTGAAGGATTGTATGAGGACCTCAACAGAGACGGCCAAATTACTGATGCCGACAGGTACTATTATAAAAAACCTGCACCTGATTTCATGTTTGGAGTGAATACTCAGTTCAACTATAAGAAATGGAGCATGGGTATAGTTGGTCACGCAATGGTTGGCAATTATTTGTATAATAACTTTAATTCAAATAAGGGAACATTAAGAGCCATGAAAGATCCACTTCTTTTTCTTGATAATGTTTCTTCAAATTATCTGAAGACCAACTTCACTAACATGCAATATACGTCCGATTACTACATTGAGAATGCATCTTTCTTCCGTCTCGACAATATCAATTTTGGATATGATGCTGGTAAAATTTTCAAAAACAGAACATCTCAATTACGCATAACAGCAAGTGTTCAAAACGTTTTTGTCATTACGAATTACTCCGGATTGGATCCCGAGTATGCCACCTCAGATAACACCAAAATAGGTATCGATAATGTCATCTATCCTCGACCAAGAATATTCTCTGTTGGATTTAACCTTGACTTTTAATTTTAATAAGTGAATTATATGAAAAGTAGAACAATAACAAAAATAATTTTTGCATGTGTTGCCATTTTGGTTGCAACATCCTGTGCAGATAAACTGGATTTGTTCCCTCAAAACGATCTTACAGCCACTAAGGCATATGCTACACCTGAGGGATACAAAAGCGTTCTCGCCAAAGCATATGGAGGATTATCGGTAACCGGAAACAAAGGGCCTTCTGACCTTCCGGATATACAAGGATTGGATGAAGGTTCACAAACAGCTTTTATCCGCATGTTTTTCAATTGTCAGGAACTTCCTACTGATGAGGCAATTGTGGCATGGAACGACCAAACTATCCACGATTTTCACGATCTGAAATGGACAGACAGTGATCCTTTCCTGAAAGGAATATATGCCCGCCCTATTTATAACATTACACTCATAAATGAATATTTACGTGAATCAACCGATGAAAAGGTAGCAGGCAGAGGAATTACAGGAACTGCAGCTACTGATATTAAATCATCAAGGGCCGAAGTTCGTTTCTTGCGTGCTTTCAACTATTGGGTAATGATGGATTTATTTGGCAAATCAACCTTCATTACTGAAGATGATGGAATAGGTACATTTTTACCACGTGAAATTCCTCGTGATAGTTTATTCCTTTACATTGAAACTGAACTTAAAGCAATTGATGGCGACCTGGCTCCTGCTAAAACAGCAGAATATGGCCGTGTGGATCAGGCTGCCGACTGGGCTTTACTTGCACGTATTTATTTGAATGCTTCCGTTTATAACGGTACAGCACGGAATAACGATGCAATTACCTATGCAAAAAAGGTAATCGATGCAGGTTATAGCTTACAACAGGGGTATTTCAAATTATTCATGGCCGATAACGACAAATGTACCAGTGAAATAATTTGGGCGATCAATTGTGATGGATTAGCAGGGCAGGCGTATGGCAATACAACTTTTATGATCCATGCTGCTTCCGGCGATGATGCTGCTGATTATGGTGTTTCAGGTGGATGGAATGGTTACAGGGCAACGAAAGCATTTGGCGATAAGTTTCCAAAAGATGGATCCGGAAATATTGATGTTACGGCAGATCAAAGGGGCAATGCTTTTTATACCTCCAGTTTCAGTGGAACTCCGGCTCAGGCATTAATAAGTACTCTTGACGATGTCAGTAATTTTGCTACAGGATATCATATAAAGAAATATGTGAACATTCGATCTGATGGAGCTGCCGTCAGTGATCCAACCACAACTTATTCTGATATTGATTTCCCGGTATTCCGTTTATCAGAAATGTACCTTATCTATGCAGAAGCTGTTCTTCGTGGTGGAACAACTGGTGATTTAGGAACTGCACTTACTTATGTGAACCTTATCAGGTCAAGAGCAGGTGCATCATCATTTAATTCTGCAGATATTACTTTGCCGAATATGCTTGATGAGAGAGCTAGAGAACTGTTTTGGGAAGGACATCGTCGTACCGACCTGATACGCTATGGTCAACTAACAACTTCAACCTATTTATGGCCCTGGAAAGGTGGAATTGCTTCCGGTACAGCAGTTGATAGCAAATATAATTTATTCGCTATTCCTGCAGCCAATATATCGTCCAATCCGAACTTAAAGCAGAATACCGGATATTAATTTAAACTTCTAAAAATAATTCAAAATGAAAAATATATCGAAGTTCGCGATTTTATTACTCATACTCACCACTTTAGTCTGGTCGTGCGACAAAGATGAGAATAAAATCAATTTTGAAGGAGGAACCGCTCCGGTATTGACTGCCAACAAAACAGCTATTAGCTTGTCATTTTTGACTAAAGCGAAAGAGGCTGTCACCTTTTCCTGGACCAATCCTAATTACCAGTTTACAACGGGAATTAGTTCCCAAAACGTAAGTTATATATTAGAGATTGATACTACAGGAGCTAATTTTACTAATCCAAATAAAAAAGCAGTTGCTTTAAGTACGGACCTAAGTTTTTCAATTCCGGACAGTACTTTCAATGACTACCTTCTAAACACAATGGCATTGATACCTGCCAAGTCTCATAATCTGGATGTTAGAATTATGTCAACACTGACAAACAGTTCAGTGCCATTGTATTCCAATGTTCTTAATTATACAGTTACCCCTTATGCCATTCCTCCAAAAGTAGTACCTCCAACTGCAGGTACTTTATGGATTATTGGTAATGCTGTAGCCGGAGAGTGGGACAATCCTATTCCTGCACCTTACGATGTAACACAGAAATTTACCAGAGAATCGGAGACTCTTTATACATTAATTGTTCCAATGATTGCAGGTGCAAGTAATGGTTATAAATTAATCCAGACGCAAGGGAATTGGGATACACAATATCATGCCTTAGATGGTACCATATTTACAGGTGGTGACTTCGAACTGAAAAATTCTGATCCTCAATTCCCCGCACCTGCTGCTTCAGGTATTTATAAGATCACGATAGACTTTCAGCGTGGTAAATATACTGTGGTAGCACAGTAAACTAATCTCAATATTTTTAAACGGTTAAACATGAAAAATATCGTAAAAATTATAATCGCAACAGTAGGAATCGCACTGATTTTTACTGCATGCCAAAAAGAGGGGGATTTACCCTTTTATAAAGAAGGAACAGGGTCTGTTGTGTTGACTGGTAGTGCAGCTACAGTTGCTGCTGCTATTGCTGATGCAGACAAAACAGCACTTACAGTGAACTGGACATGGCCTGATTATGCCACTGACTCAGTCAATCAAAAATTTATTGTACAAATTGCTCCTGCAGGTATGAATTTTGAGAAACCTGTTACCCGGGTTTTAAAGGGAATACAAAGCACTTCTTTTACTGCCAAAGAATTAAATACTATAGTTTTTGGTTTTGGTGAGGTTAGTGCTCCTTTTTCCCTTGATATGCGGATCATTTCATCCTATGCCAACAACAATGAGCAGTATCAATCGAATGCTGTAAATGTGGTTGTTACCCCTTATATCATTCCGGTAACATTGTCACTCGACCCGGCAGGGCCATTGACATTTTCTTTTGAAACTGCTGCAAACAAGGCAGTAACTTTAAATTGGAATGCAACAGAGTATGGAAATCTTCCTCTCAATTATGCAATTCAGATTGATAAAGCCGATGGCACTTTTGAAACTCCTGTGGTGATCACTTATGGAACTGCTTTGACAGGAGAAATAACGGTTACTTCTCTAAACAGAGCCGCAATTAGTGCCGGTGTTGCTGCAAATACAAGCGGTGACCTGGCTATCCGTGTAATTGCCTATCAGGGTGCTGATTTTGAAAATCCTGTATATTCAAATGTTGCAACTCTAAATGTAACAACTTATCTGGATGTAGTTAAATTCTGGGTAGTTGGTGGATATAACGGATGGGATAACAGCGATAACGCATTATTCATTATGAATACCCCTGAAACCGGGGCCAATGCTGAAGGATATATCAATTTTGCTGAAGCCGGAGCATTTAAACTTACAACAGATCATAGCTGGGACGATGCTCATACATTTGGCGAAGAAGGCACCGCTACAGGTAAATTATCAAATGCTGGGGGTGGTAAAGACATCAGCGTACCATCAGCCGGTTATTATTTGATAAAAGCCAATCCGTTAACTATGACCTACTCGCTGACACAAACAACGTGGGGTATTATGGGTGATTATAATAGTGGGGCTTCCCAAACTGATATGACTTATAATTCCACGACTAAAGTATTCTCTCTTGCTTTGACTTTGACAAGCGGTGGTAAGTTTAAATTCAGAGGTACTTCTGATTGGGGGATTAATTATGGCAGCACTGCTGCTGATGGTACTACTTTAAATGCAAGTGGAGATGATATCCCTGTCACTATTACTGGTGATTATGCAATTACCATGGACTTGAGTAATCCAAATGCTTACACATACAGTGCAAACACTTGGGGTCTTATTGGCGATGCTACTCCGGGCGGTTGGGATACTGACTCTAACATGACCTGGGATGCAACTAATAAGGTATTCACAGCAACTCTTGATTTAACTGCAAAAACCTTCAAATTCAGAGCAAACGATGCCTGGGATCTGGATTACGGTGGTGAGATGAATGCTTTAACCAAAGGAGGGGCAAATATTGCAATCGCTGCAGCTGGTAATTATACCATTACCTTCAATCCATGGACGCTTAAAGCAACTGTTACAAAGAACTAATTGCTGAATATTTATAAGCCTATCTGCTCTTTCAGGGCGGATAGGCTTTTTTAATCATTTAATACCAAATACAATGTTTCGTCGAATCAATCTTCTTTTCTGGCTGGTAGCTATTTATCAGTTAAGTTTCGCTCAGGTTACAACCAATCCTGCCCTGCCAAACGAAACAAAAGCGGCAACCATCACCTTTGATGCTACCCAGGGAACTGCCGGATTGAAAGATTTTACCGGTGATATTTATGCCCATACCGGAGTCATTACTGATAAAAGTACTTCATCGTCAGATTGGAAATATGTAATCGCCGAATGGACAGTCAATATTCCGAAAGCGAAACTTACACGGGTGACTACAAACATCTACACACTGGAAATTACACCGGATATTCTAAGCTTCTATGGTGTTCCGTCCGGAGAAACAATTAAACAGATGGCCTTTGTATTCCGGAGTGCCGACGGGACGAAAGAAGGAAAAGCAACTGGTGGAAAAGATATTCTTGTTGCTGTTTATGCCGAAGGTCTGAATGTCAGTATTTCCTCCCCATCTAATATCAATATTTTCGAGAAGAATGAATCCTTCTCTTTCACCGCTTCCACCACAATTAGTTCTGATCTGAAACTGTACCAGAATAATTTGGAAATAGCGTCCCAAAGCGGAACAACAATCACAAAAAATATTACGATTCCTGATGCCGGAAATTACTGGCTTAAAGTTAAGGCCACGCAGAGTACAACAGTAAAACTTGATTCCGTTTATGTTTGCATACGCGAAAGCACTCCAACAGAAAGTAAGCCTTCAGGACTAACTGCAGGTATCAATTACACCAGCGATCAGTCGGCCACACTTGTCATTTATGCTCCGGAAAAGAATTACATCTTCGTGACCGGTGATTTCAACGACTGGTTTCCCGAAAACAACTTCCAGATGAAAAAAGACGGTGATTATTTCTGGCTTAAAATCGATAATCTGACACCGGAAAAAGAATACATCTTTCAATACCTCATTGACGGAAATCTGAAAATAGCAGATCCATATACCGACAAGGTTTCTGATCCTTATGACGATCAATACATTTCATCAACCGTTTATCCAAACCTGATTCCTTATCCTGAAGGAAAAGCTTCCGACCGGGCTTCTGTTTTACAAACAGCACAAACACCATACAGCTGGACAACTACAACTTACAATATACCAACAGCAAGCAAACTATCGATTTACGAATTGCTGATTCGCGATTTTACGGCGGACAAAACATACAAAGCTGTTCAGAACAAACTCGATTACCTGAAACGTTTGGGAATAAACACCATTGAGCTGATGCCTTTCAGCGAATTTGAAGGGAACAGCAGCTGGGGTTACAATCCGAATTTCTACTTTGCCCCCGACAAAGCTTACGGAACCAAAAACGACCTGAAAGACTTGATTGACGAAGCTCACAAGCAAGGTTTTATCGTTATTCAGGACATGGTATTGAACCACTCGTACAATTCGAACCCAATGGTGAAAATGTACTGGAACGACGCATTAAACCGGCCCGCTGCAAACAATCCATGGTTCAACGAAACCTCGCCAAATACTTCCTATAGCTGGGGTTCCGATTTTAACCACGAGAGTCAGGCTACAAAAGATTTTGTTGATCGGGTGACAAAATACTGGATGACTGAATACAAGGTCGATGGTTTCCGCTTCGATTTCACCAAAGGATTTACAAATACTCCGGGCGATGGTAGCGCTTATGACGCCTCCCGTATTGCTATACTGGAACGGATGGCCGATAAAATCTGGGAAGTTAATCACCAGGCAATCGTTATTCTGGAACATTTTACTGCCAATACGGAAGAACGGGAACTGGCTGCTCATGGCAATGGCATGTTAATCTGGGGCAATTCAACTGGTAGTTTTTACGAAGCAGCAATGGGCTACAACGAATCCGGCAAATCCGACTTCAACTTGGCATCGTACCAACAAAGAGGTTTTTCGAAACCCGGACTGGTAGCGTACATGGAAAGTCACGACGAAGAAAGACAGATGTTTAAAACCCTCACCTACGGAAACAGGTTGGGCGCATACGATACCAAAAACTTTAGCACAGCTCTTGAACGCAGCCAGCTCGCTACTGCATTCTTCCTTTCGCTTGCCGGCCCCAAAATGATCTGGCAGTTTGGCGAACTGGGTTACGATATTTCAATCGATCAGAACGGTCGCGTGGGTGAAAAACCGGTTCTCTGGAATTACCTCGACGATACCGAACGTCTTAAATTATTCAATGTGTATTCCGCCATGTTGCGGTTGCGCACGCAGTTCGATGTATTTACTTCAGGCACGGAAACACTTTCGGTGAATGGAATTGTCAAAAAGATTCAACTCCATCTGAACGATCACAACATCACCTTATTGGGCAATTTTGGTTTGTCTGATCAGACTATTATTCCCAATTTTCAGCATACCGGAACCTGGTACGATTTTTTTACCGACAGCGAACTTTCAGTTTCAGATGTTAATTCTCCAATACTCCTGAAAGCGGGAGAATACCGTTTGTACAGCGATCAGAAATTACCGGCATTTCATGATCTGGCCACACAAACTTCCGTGACATTAAGCAATTCGGCTCTAAATATTTATCCGAATCCGGTAAGTGATAATCTCACGATCGAAACTGCCGACCTGATTCGCAAAGTTGAAATATATTCCATGGACGGAAAAATGGTTCTTCAATCGACTCACAATACGAATAACCTGAAGGTGAACCTAAGCAAACTGAATCCAGGTATGTACTTTCTTCGGGTACAAACCTCCAGTCAACTTTTTACTGAAAAAGTTGTGAAGAACTAGGCAAGCAAAGGAAAGGGAAACAGGGAGGCTCTCTCAGCAAATACATCAATTGGCTTGATTGTAAGGGCCTTTTTTGGCGACCGATGAATAGTTAAACGTTTTGCAAATACATGCTTGACAGGATTTTACCTGATAAATTTCCGGTCAACGAAGTACTGAAACTCGACTTGCTGGGTTGCTTGCTGTTAGCAACCATTGTTCTTTATTCAACAGACTTAAAGTTAGTGATGTAGATATTAATATAGTCATAAGAAGGATACAATGTTATACATGCTCTGAGTTCGTTTTCTTCTGCTTTTCTAAGTTTAACCAACACCTTTTGGTTTATTTTAAAAGTATCTTTCATCAGATTAATTGTCTGATAGTAATTATCTCTACTTGCACCAAAATCATGTTTTATTGTCAAAGAGTCATTAGGAAATGTTAGTATACAGGTTGAGCAATTCAAGTTAAAACTTACTATTTCTCCAACGACATAAGAGTCAAGCGTATCGTAATTATCTCTACTGCATCCAAATGCAAAGAGAAAAACAACTAACGCAATTGAAAATCTATTCATAATTTAGAGTTTCTTCATAAGATGAATTCCCCGTCACTACAGTTGCGTCTTTGCCTGCCTTCGTCTTATCAGATAGATGCCCCCAATACAATGGTTTCTAACTAGTATTACACCACCAAATATAAATTACTTTTCTGAACTTTAATTTGTATTAAGCCTGTTTATTTGAATTCATGGGGTTCAGTAGCAGGAGTTTGAATCCTCCTCATAGATTACGATGAGCAATCGGCTGAAACGCCCGTCCTCACATGTACTGTTTCGTTTCCAAGTATTAAAAACTCACTTTCACCCGGTACTCAGGGAAAAATTCAGGTTCTCCAATTTCAAGAAATTGCCCGCGTTGGTTAAACTCCGGAATCAATTCGGGATTAATGTCCTGAAGGAATTCTGCGTCTTTGTACATCGGTCTGAAATAGAAAACCATCTCTTTGCTATCCGGTTTTTCCAGGAAACGTTTCAACCCGATTTCCCAGGGAATGCCGTTGTAGAAATTATCGGCTACCAACTCTCCGTTGATAAAATCCTGACCAGTGTCTCCCTTGTAATTAACGCGGCAAATTACATCGTTCACTCCAGATGGCAGGCCAGCCGATAGATCGATCACCATTTTGTTATTGAGGTGTTTAACCGGAAAATTCAAAACCTGTTTGGGCATTTCAATCTGAAACCGGGTAAACAACTCATTCTTTTTTGAAAGTTTGGTGACTTTACCGCTGCTTGCAAGCGGCTTAGCGTCAGTTGCCGGATATACTATGAAATCGATCACATTATCCGAGCGTGAAACAAACTCAATGGCATTCTGTGTGTCCATCGCCAGGCTTTCAGAAATCAATAACTTTGTTCCATTCTCATTCGAAATCAACCAGCTATTTAACGCCGATGGTTTATCCAGAATAAGGAAACGGGTTATTTGGTTGTTTTGACTAATTTTCAGTTCTGAAGGTTCAGTTCCGCTTGTCCGAACGAGCCACCGTTCCTGATTTTTAGAGATTGTGCAATTCTCACCCTGAATAGTTTGTCCTTTTTTAACTGGAATTGAAAACTCGGGACTGATTCCTTCTGGCGCGAAAAACACAAAATATTCACCGTCATGATCTCTCCCAGAAGTCAGTAACTGAGCTGTTGCATAATTAATTTTGACTTCACCTAAGTCCAGATTAACCGGTAAAATGGCACTTTCATCTTTTGCCAATGTAAATCCAGCTCCTTCAGGAACCGCTATTTCCTTACTCTCCAATTTAATTTTGAATCGAATATCTGAAATATCTTTCCGTTCCTGATGATCCTGAAAATTATTCAGAAATAAGAACCCGGAGCCATCTTTGACCCTCATCGAATACCTCAAAGCATTCACATCTTCAGGCTTAATGGTGGCAACATTTTCAGGAAGTATTAGTTGCATGGGAGCCAGTATATCGCCAAAGGCCTTCAGGAAAAAATGAAACAGCTTTAGCCGGTAAAACGATTCAACCGGTTTTCCATATTCGGAAAGTGGTGCCTGAAAATCGTAAGATATTTTCGGATAACCATAAGCTTCGTCGCTGAAGAAAAAGAGTTTTCCTTTGGGCGTTGAGCCACCGTGATACATGTAATAGCCCAATCCGTTTGCCCCACTGCCCAGAAAACGATTGATCAGCGCCTCAAGACTTTTTGCAGGAATTACCGGACGACGGGTATAAGTTCCCATGATTCCGCCACCAATTTCAGCAGCAAAACAGGGGTAATCTTCTGATTTGTAGCGAACAGGTGAGTAATCAGGTGTTTTCTGTAGATCGGTGTACAGGTAAAAATGAGAAAGTGAGGCTGGCGCCCAGCCCGGATAGGCATATGCTGCTGTAACCGGAAGTGTTTCATTTTCAATGACGGCGGCATTTCCCCAGCCGGTGGCCGTATAGATTGGGACAATCAATCCGTTCTTTTCGGCCAGTGACTTTAAAACTGACATGTGCTGATTTCCGAGTTCGGCATATAGATTCTTTTCGGTTGCAACTCCAACGCCTTCCTGAGTAACGTTTCGATCATGTTCCGAAGAAGTGAAATCATGTGGTTGTCCGGGATAAGTCAGACCCCAGGGCGAAGCAGAATGCTGGTATTCATTTTCGAGCTGAATGGCAAAAATAGGGCCGCCATCCTTATACAATAAGCCATCAACTTGCTGACCGATTTGTTTGTACAGCCGGTCAACAAAAGTCAGATAGGCCGGATCATTGGAGCGGATGCTCAGTGGTTTACCCAATAACCAGTCGGGAAGCCCGCCATTGCGAATTTCGCCATGACAAAACGGACCAATCCTCAAAACTACTTTGACCTGATTAACAGCACATAACTCAATAAATTTACGAAGGTTGTTATCGCCACTCCAGTCAAACTGTCCTTCCAACTCTTCGTGCATGTTCCAGAAAACGTAAGTGGCAATGATATCAATTCCACCGGCTTTCATTTTGCGGATGGCTTCTTCCCAGTATTGGTTCGGATAACGGGAAAAATGGAACTCTCCGGTTACCGGAATAAATGGTTTTTTATTGATCGACAAGTAATAATTATTGACATCAATTGATTCGCCCAATAAGTTAGTGCCTCCGATTTTAAGGTGGGAGGAGCGGATTTCCATCGGTTTTACCCGCGCATCCAACTCGTATGGCTGAGCAACAAGCTGATTGGTTGCCCACAGAACTAAAATCAGGAACACGAAGTTTTTTTGATTCATTTCAGGTTGATTGAGGATAACTAAACTAATTTATTAAAAAACCATCACTCCGTTGCTAATGGAGTGATGGTTTTATTTTTATGCTACATCAGTTTGATGCTGGAGAAGTGCAGACCTGAGTTAAATTTGTTTTCACCATTCAACACTGTGTTGAATAAACAGTCAGAATCTGAATCAATTACTTTAACATCATTCTTTTACCAATTCGGATTTTGTACCATTTTAGGGTTAGAGTTCATCTCATTCTGAGGAATTGGAAACAGATCGTGTTTCGGTGAGGTGTAAAATTGCTTGCCAACTTTATCACTGTTGCTTATTTCCTGTTGTAATAATCCCCATCTTTTTAAATCGTAAAATCTTTGGTTTTCTCTGGCAAATTCAATCATCCGTTGGTGACGGATTTCAGCCATCATTTGATCCTGACTATATCCGGCGGGTAAATCAGCTAACTGAGCCCTGTCTCTGATTAGCTTGACGAAAGGATATGCCTCATTTGCTTTTCCCTGCATAGTAACAGCTTCTGCCAACATCAATAAAACATCGTCATATCTCAATGCTCTTTCATTATTGCTTGAAATATAATCAGAAGCACCGCTGGCACCGGTTATTTCTCCGTCCTGATTATAATTCTGATACTTTTTAAACATGGAACTGTATCCAAAAACAAGTTTAAAGTCGCTGAAAGGCTTGTTATAAAATGTGGCGCCCGGATAATCCCAGATCAAAGTTGCGTACATCCTGGGATCAAAATCATCGCTCAAGGTTTTCTCTTTTTTGAACTCGTTGAAAAGCTTATCTGTTGGGCTTATTTCGAACCAGCCAGCCACTTCTGAAGGAGCAAATTCCTGAGCTGAAGTCACACCTAAAGCTTGTCTTGCATTTTCTCCGGCCCAGGGCTCAGTACCTCCCACATCAGCTAACTGAATTTCGAATACTGATTCCTGATTGTTTTCGTTTTCGTTCGATGCAATAAAATTATCGCCGTAGTTTGGCATTAACTGGTAGCTAAACGGAGTTGTCATTAACTGTTTTAATGTAGTTTCTGCACCAGACCAATCTTCGGTATACAAGGCAGCCTTACCCAGATAAGCAAGAGCAGCGCCTTTGGTTGCACGGCCTTTCCATTGAGTTGGATAAGAAACGGGTAAACCTGCTGCTGCATCGGTAAAATCCTGTATCACCTGTTTCCAAACATCAGCCTCAGGAGATTTTTCAGAATAATAATCATCCTTTGTTAGAGGTACTTTCAGAATTAAAGGTGCATCACCAAAGTTAATGGCTAAAAGAAAATAATTTAAGCCTCTCAAAAACTTTGCTTCGGCTGTATAGGCGGTTTTTAATTCATCACTTAATTCCGGAACGTTACCCACATTTTCCAATATCTGATTGGCGCGGGCAATAGCCCGATAACTAATATTCCACAAATCATTTGCAGGTCCGTTATCCGGGGTATTCGTATACGTAGAAAGTTGGTATAAATTGGCAACGTCATTTCTGATAAAGAAATCATCGCCACGGCCATTGGATAATTCAATGCCTCTAACCCCCCAGAAACCACCATTCACATCTCTCAACAAGCCATAAGTTGCCGCAAGGGAACTGAGAACATCTGTTTCTGTTTTCCAGTAAGTGTCCGAAGTGATCTGGTTCGGATTCACCAATTCCAGTTCGCTTTTATTACATGCCAACATGAATGTTGCCATAATAAAAAATACAATTATCTTTTTCATAACTTATATCTTTAAATTTTTTTTTCAGTTTAAACCCGTTTGTATTTACAAGGACAATTGTATTCCAACTGAAATTGTCTTAGCCAGTGGGTACGCTACGTGACCAAAATCTACACCTCTGTCAAATATACTTCCTGTGCGTCCGATATCAGGATTGAAACCGGTATAATTTGTGATCGTAAACAAATTATCTGCACTAACATAAGCTCTTAACGAAGTGATCTTTAGTCTGTTTTTGAGTAAATCATCGAAAGTATAGCCAATTTGCAGGGTTTTCATTCGTAAGTAAGAGCCATCTTCAAGAAAACGTGAAGAAGTCCGGTCGTTGAAGTTTGGATCGTTAATTACTGCCCTTGGAATATTGGAATGATTCGTTGGAGTCCAGGCATTTAAGGTAGCCGTTGAATAATTAAATTCAAGACTCATACTTTCAAGGTCCTGTCTTAACCCATTATAGATTTTGTTTCCCTGTGTTCCCTGGAAAAAGAGATTAATATCGAAGTTATATATGGAGGCGTTGAATCCAAGGCCAAATTCAAAATCTGGAAATGGGCTACCCAAATAGACCTTGTCCTGATCATTAATCTGACCATCGCCATTGTTATCCAGAAATTTAATATCTCCGGGAGCAGCATTGGGTTGAATCAATTTTCCGTCTTTTTGGTAGTCATTTACTTCCTCTAACGAATTGAATATTCCTTCCTCCTTGATTAAATAAAAAGCGGTGATTGGGCCACCGGCTTCAGTCAAGGTGCTTGATGCACCATGGTGGGTTGGCTGTCCACCAAATATTTGCTGAGTACCAGTACCCAGTTCAAGTACTTTATTTTTGACCGCGCTTAGCGTACCAAAAATGCTGTAATTCAATTTTCCAACCTGATCGCTAAAATTAAATCCCAATTCTACACCTTTGTTGCGCAATTTACCTGCATTTACAACAGGATTGGAAGCAGAACCCGCAGAACCCGGGATGGGTTGGTTTAGCAAGACATCATTAGTGGTTTTAATAAAATAATCTGCAGTGAATGACAGTTTATTGTTGAACAGTCCTGCATCAAAACCTACATTCGAGGTTTTGGTCGTTTCCCATTTGATATAGGGTGAAGCAAATGAGGTTTGAATGGATCCAAACCATTTCTGCTGATCAGCTCCTGTAACATAGTTGATATTGGAATTGATCGCTGCACTATATTGATAGTCCCCTATTTCCTGATTTCCCAATACACCATAACTGGCTCTCAATTTGAATTTGGACAGGATATTCGTAATCGGTTCAAAAAATTTCTCATTCGACATATTCCAGCCTAAAGCAATGGAAGGAAAATTCCCGTAACGATTAGAACTTCCAAATCTGGAAGAACCATCCCTACGAAAACTAGCTGTCATTAAGTATCGGTTATCGTATGAATAAACAACCCGACCCAGAACAGAAATTAAATTACTCTCATGGCTATTTCCACTGGTTGTTGATGTACCGCCACCTCCATCAATATTTTTTATTCCATCAGGCAAATCAGTCCTTGCTGACAATAAATAGCTATAGTCATTGTTCTGATAAGTATAACCTGCCAATGCCTGAATACTGTGTTTTCCAAATGTATTGATATAGTTCAATGTATTTTCCAATAAAAGCACGTCGGTCTGTTCCTTGTATCTGCTTATGTCATTGGTGGGATGTGTAAATAAAGTTCCTACCGAATATCTTTTAGTATAATCAGAATTGGTTGCGAAATTACTGGTATAACCTAAATTCAATTTATAGGTAAAACCCGGAATGATGGTTAGTTCGCCATATACATTTGTCAATATACTGGTAACAACACGATCAATATTTTCGAGTTTTAACTGTGCTATCGGGTTGGCCACATTAACTACCGGCCCATAGGCGCCTGCATAACCACCTAATGCTGCCGGATCATATATTTGAAAAACAGGAATCATCTTTGCCGCTGAACCAACCGGATTGCCACCCTGACCACCCCAGCCTCCAGCCATATTGATGGTCTTCTCATTGGTTAACAAAACCGTTTCTCCAAATTTAAAGCGACCCTTTGTTGATTCGGATTTAACCCGAAGATTATATCGCTTGTAGCCTGTAGTTTCTACAATTCCTTGCTGGTCATTATAACCACCGGAAGCGCTATAATTACCTGTATCATTACCACCGCTAAACAACAATTCATATTGTTGGACTACTGCCGGTCTGTAAATAGCATTTTGCCAGTCTGTTCCTGCACCTAGCGATTCTGGATTCTTAGCAATATCCAGTCTGGCCAAACCTGCTGCATCATGGGCTGCATTGCTAACAGTTGCCCATTGCTGTGAATTAAGAACATCTACTTTATTTGCAATGGTTTGAACTCCATAATTGGCGCTTAATTGTACAACAGGTTTACCAGACTTACCAGACTTGGTAGTTACCAGTACAACTCCGTTTGCTGCTCTTGTTCCATAAATAGCTGCAGCAGAGGCATCTCTTAAAACATCAATAGACTGAATGTCAACCTGACTTAAATTATTGATGTTTGCAACCGGAACACCGTCCACAATATATAATGGCGATGAATTTCCAAGAGTTCCAACTCCCCGGATTAAGATTCTTGTTCCCGAACCTGGATTTCCGCCTGCTGATTCTATCGAAACACCAGCCATTTTCCCTTGCAGTGAACTTGTTATATCGCTTTTCCCTTGTGCCTTAATTGCAGAACCTTGTATATTTCCTACAGCACCAGTCAAATCACTCTTTTTTATCGTTCCATACCCTATTGCAACAACTTCTTCAATCTGAACGTTTTCTACCTCCAACACTACATCAATTGTAGAATTGTTTTCAACTGGCACTTCCTGCATTTTCATACCTAAAAACGAAAATTGTAAAGTTGCATTTTCAGGAACACTGGATAGTGAATAGTGTCCATTGACGTCCGTAATTGTTCCATTGGTTGTCCCTTTAACCACAACAGAAACTCCCGGCAGTGAGGACCCAGATGAATCAGAAACTTTCCCTGAAAGAGATCTGTTTTGCTCAGAACTGTTTTCTTCAGTGATACTGCTGGGCTGAATGATGATCTGGCGATCCATCATGGTATAACCCACATCGTAGCCTGCAAATAAATTGCTCAGGATTTTGTCGACTTGCTGGTTGGAAACATTGATATCTACTCTTCGTTCTACATCAACCAGTTTACTGTTGAAAAGGAAATAAAATTCACTCTTTTCCTCGATCACATTTAACACGTCCTTAACCTTCACATTGTTAAGCTTAAAGCTAAGTCGGGTGTTTTGAGAATAGGAAGTTCCGGCTAAAGTCTGGAACATCGTGAGCAAAACGAGATAAAATGTTAGTCTCATAACCTTAAATACTTTTGAGTTTAAGGCCAAATTGCCTCTTACTCTGTTTAATGACAGATTTTTTTTCATACTTTTGATTTGATTACAGTTAATAAATAGGCAATGTTTATTCTTAATCACACGGAGGAAGGATGGTTGCAACACCCTTTCTCCTTTTTTATTTCATACGCTTTCCTTTTTACAATCTATATTTTCTTCTTATATAATTTAACGATTTGCCTGGCAAAGGTTTGATCCTCCAGTTTAGTGCGTAACGAAACAGAGTAATTTATTGGTGCAGAAAGCGATAACATTTTCAAAACCTGATCTAAACTTTCATCAATAAACGTTGCGGTATACACATAGTCCGAAATTTCCTTGTCCATAATTTCAAAATCAACATTGTACCATCTCTGCAATTTTTCAACCACCAGGTTCATCTTATCTTCACGGAACATAAGTTTGCCGCTTTTCCAGGCAATATATTTTTCCAGATCAGTTTTTATTTTGGTAATTTGTTGCGTGTCTCTACTGAAAACCGCCAGTTCGCCAGGTTCAAGTACTTTATTCCAGGTAGCACTCACATTCATAACGGTAACCTGGCCTTCAACCAAAACCGTCTGTATCTGATTATTTTCAGGATATGCGTTGCAATTAAAAGTTGTTCCGGTCACAATCAGGTTCATGTTTCCGGCATTGACGATAAAGGGCCATTTCTTGTTCTTTTTAACTTCAAAATAGGCTTCACCACTCAGTTTAACTTCCCGGTATTGGTCTGAAAAAAGGACCGGATAACTGAGTTTGGTTCCGGCATTTAACCATACTTTAGTTCCGTCAGGCAAGGTTAAACCGGAGCGCATTCCTAAGGGAGTTTCAACAGTGTTATAAACTGATGGGAATTGTTCGATATGATTTTTATCTGAGTAATAATAAAGGGCAGATACGATTAGAACCGGTAACAGCAAAATAGCTGCAATGCGCTGAAGCTGGATCAGAAAATCAAATCTATTCTTCGGAAATAATTTGGACGAAATTTTTGTGTAGGCTTTGTGTTCATCAACTTGTTGCATCTTCTGACGCAGGAAAAATAAATTCAATAAATTCTTTTGTTCAGTGTAATATCTATCATTTTCACTACTTTCTCCTATCCATTGATCAAGCAGTTGCTGTTCTTCAGGAGTTATTATTCCTGAAAAATCATTCCTGACCAACTGATCGATATCCAATCTTTCCATGTCCATCCTTATTGACTATTACATCTACCAGACGGACAAGGATCGCAAAACACGTATTCAGGTGAGAAAAAAAATGAAGAGAGCCATATATTCAGCTAATTCAACCCGGAGTATTTTTATTGCTTTGCTTATTTGAGTTTCAACAGTTCGACCTGATAACTGCAGTTTTTCAGCAATTTCAGCAATTTTTAGCTTATCGATTCGGCTCATCATGAAAATTTCACGACAACGAGGTGGTAATTTATCCATTGCTCTTTGTAGTAATTCATCCAATTCAACTTCTGACCAGAGATCCTGTGGCATTTCAAACTGATCTGATTCAGTAATATGGCTGTTGTACTTGATTTTAACGGCCTGACTTCGTATATGATCGATACAACGATTTTTTACACTTTGCATTAAATAGGCGCGGAATGATCTGATTTCGAGTGATTGACGGGTTTCCCACAATTTCATGAACACCGACTGAACGATATCTTCAGAAACCGGCGTATTTCTTATAACCTGATCGGCATATACAACCAAACCCGAATAGTAATATTTGAATATTATTTCGAACACACCCTGATTGGAGTTCTTCAATTGCTCCAGAATAAGCTTATCGGCAATGGGTTTGGTCGCATTAACCCTCATTTTAGGAGAAGGATTAATATTGTTAGTTATTGTAAAAAATACCTTTTTCAACGGCGTGAAGATACAAATTTTAGATAGAGTTCTGAATAAATGTACAATCAACACGTTTTTTGCTCCGAATAAAAATTTAGATGTTCTAAAATTTTGAAATAAATTTGACTTTGGTTGGTTCTTTCTCAAGTTCTGCGGAAATAATTCGCGGATCAAGATTAACTTTTGATCTTACAAGTTCAGGAATATTGAATGATTTTAAGGACTTGTCGTAGAAAAAAGGATCTTTTTGAGGTAATATAAACGGTTTGGAAAAAATTCCTTTGTCGTCAAAGTGCGAAAAATAGGGCATGGTGTAGAGCCCGTTCAGTCGGCGACTACTGAACACAAGCCACCTTCCATTGAAAGACCATGTATGATAACTTTCACTCTGTTCGCTGTTGATTTCAGGTTTTGATATTTCCTTTTCGGAAAGGTTTAAAAGGTACAAATCGCTCTCCGGATGCCATATACTGAAATTTCCATAGTCTGACATGCAGAACATAACATATTTACCATCAGGCGAAATACGGGGAAATGATATACTTTTTCCTATTTCTGTTGCTTTATATACCGTATCAACCGAACCAAAGCTGGCATTATCCGGATTGAAGGAAATACGGAGTAAATCGTACTTTATGTTTTTATAGTCTTTAGGAGAAAGCGATTTTGCACTGCAAAAATAAAGCGACTTTCCATCTGGTGCCCAGGATGGAAATGTTTCCAGCCTGCTTTTTGATGCGATGGAAGGAACCGTTGAAATACTGTGTGTCTGAAGATTATAAATAATTACATCCGACAAAGTATCAAGGACTTCTATTTTTTTATCCGGAATGGCATGAAATGTTTGAACAATGCGGTTAGTCGAAAAAGCAATAAAATTTCCGCCCGGATGCCATGACGGATACACTCCAGCCCCTAAAGTGCTGTCAGTCTTTGTATCCAGTTTTTCAATTTTTTCATCTTTGAAAATATAGGTGCCGGCATATTTTCCACGCATGTGAAGAAGCATGGTGTTGCTGTTGTTCATACAAAAGGAATGACAGTTCATGCAATTACCATCACTCAAAGTATTCTCCATAATTGGACTTTCATCGAATGTATTTAAACAACGTTGATATATCCCCATTTTATTCCAAGTTTCGAAACCAGGTTCAATTAAACGATATACCAAATAATTATCTACTGAATCAGAAGACACATTGTTCGTAATAGGTTTGAATTTAACCCAATTACTGTTGTTTTTCACATAAATGTCGATAGTGAATTTTTGTCCTTTTACTTCTTTTAACAGCTTACTCCATTTATTGGCAGGAACAGAAATAATCCCGTCACTCGAATTAACCCGAAATATCTCCTGCTCATTGGATTTATAAACAGCAACATATTTATCAGCTGACTCTTTAACTGCAAAATTCAATGGGGCAATATTGCAGGGAATCGTAATTTCTGAATAGTCGGGGTAAATAAGTGCATTTCTATCTGTTTGCGTAAATTCAGAAATATCATTCGAACAGGAAACAAATAAAATACAAAAAATCGAGAAAATGAAACTTACAGATTTATTCTGTATTAAATTAGATAACAGGCTCATAGCTATTAATTCGTTTGTTCTGAAAAATGTAAATAATACCAACATGTATGGCCAAATTGTTTGCGTAACTCCCTTGCTGCCCTGTCTCGATCACCACCGCATCTTGAGATTTGGGCAATGTAGTCGTTCTTACGCTGAATTGTTTCCGGTCTAATTGAGTATCCTTCAGGAACAAGATTCTTTTTGAAATATGTCATGCTAAACAAAAGTGCTTCTTCGTAATTGACAGGTATTTTGCGATATCCCAATTCCTTTAAACGATAAATATTGGATGCAAAACCCACAATATCCTTGTTCAGAAGAAAACCAGCCATTTGATACTCGAAAGCCATTCTATTCTCAGGATGTTCCTTTAACAAATCAGTTAATCCCAGGTTAACGCTAATAAAATCATCTTTTATCAAAAATTGCCGCTTTTCAGTGAGTTCCTTATTTTGGATAATTTTAGTGGTATCTGAAACATAGCTTCGGTATTTGTCTGCCCAATCTTTGTATAATATAGTCTCATCCAATATATTCAGGTACTTTGTTGTAATTTCGTAATGGCCATTAATTAAACTGGTGAGAACCAACCTTTTTAATGAACGGGGGTTTAAGCCTTTTGCAATCATCGATTCGAATGCCCATCTGTATGCTTCGTTTATATAATTCAGGTGATAAAATATTTCACCTCCAAAGAAAGGAGTTACTTCATCACGCTTCCATTCCAATCGCAAACCATTAATTCCGTACTGCGGAAAATCAAACATCCGCTCACTTAATTGTCCGGTTTTGTATAAGGCCAGGTTGGTATAATAGATAACCAGCTGATTGGACCCCGGATATGTTTTTGAAAGCGAGACAACCTTATTCCAGTCTTCTGTTTGAACGTAGTGATCCATTCCCAGGAAAATCTCTATTTTAGGATCATAAGCTTTGGTCTTAACAAATAAAAACCCGGCAACTACAACCAAGCTTCCTGCAAAAATTGATTTGTAATTCCACGGAACAATCAATACATCCTTCTTACTGATCTGCCTGTAAACCAAAAGAATTAAAATAATAACCAGAAAATAGGCAAGTAATGCTGCAAATAAAGGCATTCGTGAAATACCCCAAAACGGGAACGGATAAAACCAGGAGTCACGAATTGTTATCAGGTAAAAAAACTTCCGGGCAAAATACGGAAAACCTGCATAAATAAGTACTATACCCGAAATAGAGGCCCATTTTGCTTTTGAATTGAAATAAAACAGCTCAAAAAGTATTGCCATTGCTGAGGCAAATAGTACAAAACCTCCTGAAATATGATAAAGAAAAAGCCAACTCAACCCACCAAAAATATACCTTTGTATGTTACTGTTAATCAACAAATAGAAATAGGCAAACGATAAGGCTATAATAATTCCGATAATCAGTCCAACATTAAACTGATGGTCGCTTTGGAGAGCAGCGATAAAAAATATGGGTATAACATTCCAGATCAATGCACTTATGCCCAATTTTTTTAAAATAGAATGGAAGAGAAAGAATACCGTAGCGGCAAATAAAGTTAAAATGGCTGCTCCTGAAAATGGATAAACAAAAAACTGGGTAAAAAACTGACCGAGGTAAAAAATAAACTCACCCGGTTTTTCAATAAATGGTCGGAAATAGTCAGATGAAAAGCGAAAAAGCTGAGTTTGTTCGAGGTATAACAGATGAAATTTGTTAAACGAGAAAAAATAGATGTAGAAAGCTAAAAAGAAGACGGACAAAATAATCCACCTTATCCGATTTACGATTTTTTCAGACAAAAAACTTTGCATTCTTTTAATTAGAAGTTAGTTATATTTTTGGTACTTGATTTTTTTCAGTCTGTATAAATGTAAAAGAAACTTTGAACCAATTTACAGTGGTTTATAAGAAACTTTTGGTGAAGTAAAAATTAGTTAGAAAAACTACTTCACAACCACCGTCTTCACATTCATAAACTCACGGATACCAATTGCTGACAATTCGCGACCATAACCACTTTCCTTAACTCCACCGAATGGTAAGCGGGGATCAGACTTTACAAAATCGTTGACAAAAACACATCCCGCATCAAGACCTGCTTCGGCAAGTAACTTTGCTTTCAAAACATCAGCGGTAAAAACTCCGGCTCCCAGGCCAAAAACAGTATTATTAGCTATACGGACAGCTTCTTCTTCAGTCTGGAAACGATATAAAACAGCTACAGGCCCAAACAATTCTTCGTCATATGCAGGCATTCCCGGAACCACATTTTCCAAAACAGTCGGGGGATAAAGCACCGCCTTTACTCCCGGAATATATCCTCCCAACAATACTTTTGCACCCATTTCGCGGCTTTTCTCTACCTGTTGGTGAAGTTCGTCACGCAAATCGGCCCTTGCCAGAGGTCCAATGGCAGACTGCGGATCAAGCGGATCTCCATATTTTGCCTCACTCATCAACCTTACAAATTCAGATTTGAACGAATCATATATCTTATCAGCAACAATAAATCTTTTGGCTCCAATACAACTTTGCCCGGCATTAAGTAAACGGCTTGTTACGCATAATTGGGCGGCTGTTTCCACCTCTGCGTCTTCCAGAATTAAATATGGGTCGCTCCCGCCCAACTCCAAGACCGATTTTTTTAGCATAGATCCGGCAACCGAAGCAACCGACTTACCTGCTGGAGTACTTCCGGTAAGCGTAACCGCTTTAATCAACGGATTTTCAATTACTGTTTTTACTCCCGAAGAACCAATAAGCAGCGTACGAAAAACGTTCTCCGGGAAACCGGCATCGCTGACCAGTTGCTCTATAGCCAAGGCACAACCTGAAACATTGGAGGCATGTTTCAAAACGCCGGTATTACCAGCCATTAGAGCTGGAGCTAAAAAACGAAAAACCTGCCAGAAAGGAAAATTCCAGGGCATAACAGCCAAAACTGTTCCAATTGGCTGATAAGTAATATACGATTCAGATGCTTCTGTCTTGATTGATTCATTATCAAGAAACGCTTTGGCATTTTCAGCATAATAGCCGCAAACCAAGGCACATTTCTCGATCTCACTCAAAGCCTCGCGCTTCACTTTTCCCATTTCAGAAGAAATAATTTCGGCCAGATATCCCTTCTTAACAAGCAGCTGTACCTGAAGATTTTTCATGGAAACTGCCCTCTGTTCAAAACTCGTTAGTTTCCATAAATGAAAAGCTTCATCAACATTAGTGATTATTTCCTCAAATTCGGCAGATGAATATTCACGGTAATCCGCAATTATTTGTCCTGTAAATGGATTGATGGATTGCATGGTATATCTCTTTTTACCAAAAGTAGCACTTTACTGGCTGAAAAAAAATTAACTCTCTCCCACCCTACTGACATACTGTTGTCACTACCCTGTATTTTCTTTGTCTCAGGAAATACAAAAACCTTGAAGTCATGAAAACAAGGAAACATTTTTCAAAAAATTTTTAATCATAATTTTATTCCTCTAAAACACAATTGCCATGGAAAAGAAAACCGTACAAAAAACGACCGTACTTTGTATCAGCCTCAATACCACGCTGAAAACAATGATGACCGACACCGGAAATCTACCTAATGAATTGGTTGAAAAAGCCCTTGAACTTCAACTCGAAATTGCCGGTCCACAAATCTGGGTGTACGATGGTGTTGACGGAAGCCTAAACACACCTTTCGAATTGACCATTGCCCTTCCTGTAACCAAAACAGCCGGAGAACCAGGGAAATTTAGGTTTGCAGAATTTCCGGAAATCGACTGCATCAGCGAAATTCATAATGGGCCATGGGCCAAATTGGGCGATACCTATCAGAAGCTGATGCCTGCCATCATGCAGCAAGGTCTATCCTACACCGGGATTTCGAGAGAAGTATACCATGTTTGTGATTTCGAAAATCAGGAAAATTGCATCACTGAAATTCAAATTGAAGTAAAATGATTCAGGAAGTGAAAAATGATCCTATGCTGATTTCATATTGCGGACTCTATTGCGGAGCCTGCAATAAATTTCTTTCAGGAAAATGCCCGAGCTGTAAAAAACTGACTTCACCTTATTGGTGCAAAATCCGGACATGCAATATCGATCAACAATTTACAAGCTGTGCAGACTGTACACTCGAAACGCCCAACGCATGCAAAAAATTTAACAACCCAATCTCAAAGGTTTTTGCATTCGTTTTTGGTTCAAACCGCGAAAAATGTATCCTGACTATCCGGAAAAAAGGAGCGATTTGGTATGCGGCACACATGGCCGAAACGGGTCAGCAATCGTTGAAAGGCAAATAGTAAGTCGCAGTTTTCAGTCTCAGTTAACAGAGAAAATGATCGCAATAGTTTTTGAATTACTGCGCACTGAGACTGATTACAGATCACTTTTTCTCTTAATTTGGCACCATGAACCACATTGAACGACTAAACGCTATTCTGATACAGCTTCAAAGCAAACGAATCGTGAAAGCTTCGGAAATTGCCGAACGCTTTGAAATCAGTTTACGAACCGTATATCGCGACATTCGAGCACTCGAAGAATCGGGTGTTCCGATTGGTGCCGAGGCTGGCCTTGGTTATTTTCTGATGGAAAATTACAAACTTCCACCGGTGATGTTTACCAAAGAAGAAGCATCGGCTCTGCTTTTTGGTGAAAAACTAATCGAAAAAATGTCGGATGAAACCATGAAAAAAAAATTTCGTTCAGCACTGTTCAAGATTAAAGCCATCCTGAAACCAGAAGAAAAAGACCGTTTAGAGAAACTTCATAAGCAAATTGCAGTGCTCAACTTTACAGCCACCAACGAAGAATTCGGTCAACTTTACCTGTACGAAATTCAGCAGGCGCTGATAACGAAACAGGTACTCGAAATTGAATATCAGGCAGGATACGGAGCCGTTGCCACTAACCGTTTGGTTGAGCCCATCGGATTGTGTAATTACGCTTCGCGCTGGCATTTGTTTGCCTGGTGCCGGCTGCGCAGCGAATACCGTGATTTCAGGCTCGACCGTATCGTCAGTCTGAAAATGAGTGCCGAAAACTTCAGTGGAAAACAGCATATTTCGATGGATGACTTTATCCGGAAGATCAATGTGATCAGCGATCAGGCCAATATCTCGCTGCTTGTTCCGGCCCGGCGACTGAAACTCATTGCAGAATCGAAATACTGGTATGGTTTTACTGAAGAGGAAGTGGTCGATGAACAACAGGTCCGCCTCCGTTTTTCGAATTCAGAACTAAACGGTTTTGCAAGCTGGATCATTAGTTCCGGTTCGTTTGCCAGGGTAGAAGCTCCTGAAGAGTTGAAACTGATTCTGAACAGGTCCATCTCCGGAATAATTGAAAATTACAGCAAGGATCATTAACAACAAATGCTTCAAGGATTTAAAAACCTTGAAGCATTCGGTAACTTATCCTTTTTATTCCGGTATCTCCATTACCAGTATTTTCGACTTTTTAATTATTTTCAACTTCACATCGGTGTCTATTTCCTCCAGGCCTAATGCATCGCGTTGGTTCAACGTTTCCGATTCAATCTGAATTTCTCCTGAAATAAGGAACAGATAAACGAAATTACCTGCTTTCTTTAGTTGGTAACTGACTGTGGATTCCGGCTCAAATTCGCCCATCGAAAACCAGGCCTGCTGATGAATCATCAGTGAGTTTTCATTCCCGTCAGGAGATACAACTGTCCGCCATTTTCCGTTCATTTCATCATCCTGAAATTTAGCCTGATCATAGCGTGGTTCCACGTTTTTCTGATCCGGGAAAACCCAGATTTGAAGCAAACTAACTTCATTTTCAGCTGAATGATTAAACTCTGAATGCTGAATCCCTGTTCCTGCCGACATCACCTGTACTTCTCCCGGCCTGATGACCGATCCGGTACCCATGCTGTCGCGGTGTTCCAACTCCCCTTCCAAAACAATGGTGATAATTTCCATGTTATCGTGCGGATGAGTACCAAAACCCATTCCTGCCTGAACAGTATCGTCATTGAGCACTCGCAGCGCTCCAAAATGCATCCGGTCGGGATTGTAATAACCCGCAAAACTGAAGGAATGCCAGGTGTTGAGCCATCCGTGATCCGCATGTCCCCGGCATCCTGCACGGTGTACTGTTAGTTTCATATGATATAATTTTAAAAGTTTGAAGTGCCTGAAATTCGGAGTGCCTAAAGTGGCTTTGTCTGATCAACTTTAGGCACTTCGAACTTTAAGTATTTTAGACACTTAATTACTCAGCAACCACAAGTGTGAAGTCGAGGGTAAATTCATCCATAATCACCTTATCTCCTAAATTATCGAAGAATGATTTTGAACCGTAACGAACATTGTACTTGCTGCGATCAATGGTGAGCGTTCCTTTATAAATGGTATTCGTTCCGTCTTTTTCTGAAGTAGCGGTAAAGCTTGCAGGATTGGTAATTCCTTTAATGGTCAGATTTCCGCTTAACACGTGAGTGTTACCGCTGTTTTCATCTTTGGTAATAACAAGTTCAGAGGTTGGGAATGTGGCTACTGAAAAGAAATCGTCCGATTTAAGATGCCCGATGAGTTTTGCGTTATATCCTGCATCAGTCAGGTCTGTATCAACAATCGATGTCATATCGATTACTACTTTCCCTCCGGTAATTTTTCCGTTTTCAACGACCAGTTTACCTTCTTTTACACCAATGGTTCCACCATGTTCGCCACCAATTTTTTTACCCAGCCATTTTACAGAACTTTTAGCTGCGTCAATTTTCTGCGATCCTGCAAATACAGATGTGGTTAACGAAAGAGCCAGCACAAATACGGCGAGTGATTTAAATGTTTTCATAACTGTTTAATTTTTAATTGTTTTTATACAGTTACAAAAATAGATCCTTGGAAGATGCCAAAAAATGGACTAAAAAAGGATTTAATGGTATTTTTTTCGGCTATACTCCCGAAACTCCTTCAAAGTGGTACCTGTGTACTTTCTAAAGAAGCGGCTGAAATAGGCCGGATCCTCAAATCCAAGTTGAAAAGCAATCTCTTTTCCGGAAATACGGCTTGAATACAACAACTTTTTAGTTTCCTCAATAACCCGGTTGCGGATGAGTTCTCCGGCGGTAATCCCGGTAGTTCGTTTGGTTAATTCGTTCAAACACGAAGCATTTATGTTCAGCATTTCGGCATAAGGTGAAACATTTTTCTGCGTAATGTAGTTCTCCTCAATCAACTGCTTAAACTTAATAATGGTGGCATCGGGTGTTGTGTCCGGTTCTTCTTTGGATTCATGATTCTGCTGATCGAAAATCCGGCGCGATTCAAGCAAAAAGAGGTGCAGCAAATTCAGAACAATATCCTGACTGTAATCATCCGGTTTCTGAAGTTCATCAAAAATAAATTCAGTAATGTTCTTTAACTTTTCACGTTTCTCCGGAATGATGGTTATCATGCTTTTAAAGTCAGGATTGTTGAAAAGGCGGTACTCCTTTAACGGAACATGGTTTTTGAGGTTATACTGGATGAAATCTTCATTAAAAAGCATGTAGGTACCTCCAACCGACTGGTCGATATACATCCGGTGTTTTAAGCCGGGTGGAACGAACAGAATGGTGTCGGCTTTCAGGCTGTATTCCACAAATTCAGTGGCGTGGATAGCCTCACCCGATTCGATCCAGAAAATAGAGTAAAAATCGTGCAGATGAGGCATGAAGTTGTGCTCAATTTCCTCATCGTCAAAGTCGCAGATCTTCCGGATGGTAAAGATCTTCTCGTTTCCTTCATTAAAAAGTCTGAGATTTTTCAAGGCCGGATTATTCAACAACACGAATTTCAAGCGAAAGATCCATCGCCAGGCGATAAGCAGCCGATACTCCACAGTATTTCTCTTCCGAAAGTTTTACAGCCTTTTCGAGCTTGTCCATGGGTAAATCCTTGCCTTTAAACTGATAGATGACCTTCATCCTGTTATACCGTATCGGATGTTCCTCGGTTAAATCGCCCTCAACAATCACATTGAAAGCCTCAGGTTCAACCTTCATTTTTTTCAGGATCATAATCACATCAATACCCGTGCAACCGGCAAGGGCTGTAAGCATCAATTTTTTTGGACGAACACCCAGATCATCGCCCCCACCCTCTTTGGATGCATCAATCACCAGGTGATGTCCGTCCATATCACATTCAAAAGCTAAATTTTGTTTCCAGGCCAAGTCAAGTACATGTTTCATATCGAATTCTTAGATTATTGCAAATCGAATAATAGTTCTAAATTTACGTTCAAATTTTATGACATAAATATTACATCCGTTTCATTTCAATGATGAGTTCAGTGTATATTTAGTCCTGATTGTTGTTTAATCTATTAACAAAACAAAACTACTCGATGAGAAGTTCAATTAAACGGCCGACAGATGACGAATGCGATCTTAGCGGATTTCATTTATTTAAAAAACTTACCGAACAGGAAATCGCCCAATTGAATTACGATAAAACTTGCTCGTTGTACAAGAAAGGTAGTGTTATTTACAGTGAAGGCAGTCGGTTAACTGGTTTTTATTGTGTTACACGCGGCATCTTAAAAATTTTTAAAACAGGTATCGATGGTAAGGAACAGATCATTCGCTTTGCCAAAAAAGGTGATATTATTGCCTATCGTTCGCTTTTAAGTCAGGAATTGGCGTGTACAACAGCGAAGGTTATTGAAGAGGCTGTATTGAGCCATATTCCTTACCAAACGCTTTTATACCTGATTCAGAATAACTGGCAGTTTTCGCACCATATGCTGCAAATTGTTTGCATCGAATTGCGCGAAGCAAATGATTACATCACCGACATTGCACAAAAAACAGTGCGTGAGCGGCTTGCTGAAGTCCTTTTACTCCTGAAGCAAAACTTTGAACTTGATAATGCCGATACGCTTCAGATTTCACTGACTCGTGAAGAATTGGCCAATATGGTTGGTACAGCCACCGAAAGTGTGATCAGGTTATTATCCGAATTTAAACAAGATCAGCTTATTGATTTACAAGGAAGAAAGATCAGGTTTATCAATCTTCCAGGCCTGACAAAAGTGGCTAATCTTTCCTAGCCTAAAGTATATAATTTACTGGCAATGTAAACAGGGTGTTTGGGAACCGGAAATTAGAATGGACATCTTGTAATTTAACTTTAAACAGAACGTCCTTCAATTTGTGTGTGTCGGACTCTTAAAATCAATCGGATTATTCATGGTTGGTTGGCGTTTGGAATTTATAGTTTATTCTTTCATAGACAAGTTCCTATATCTCCTTCCGGGCAATTCCATACTTCTTTAAAAATACAGCGATTTTATTAACCTGAGTTCGATATATTAGTTTCTGAAAATCAACCACATAAAAATATTTAATTCGATATTGCCCCCCATATCCCCCCAATGTGGGACATTGCATCCTGCAAGTTCTAAAAAAAACACTCTTTAAAGAACAAAAAATAAGAACTTCAGCATCCGAAACTCCCTTCCCTCATTGGGGAAGGGCTGGGGATAGGGCGATTATACAAATTTTGTACAAAAATTTTAAATCGAACTAAGGTTATTAATATCCTGACTAATTGTTTCAATATATTTTTTGATCAATACATCAAGCTTATTAAATGCAATTTCCTCCGGAGTGTAACGATCATTTATTCTCAGGAGGTCAGACACAGTAAAGTGAATTGGTAGCTTTATACTTCGTAGAATCGAATCATCCTGAAAGAAACAGGTATCTGCTTCAACGGTTAACTTTCCAATGGTCAGGAATCCTTCTGAAATATCAATTCTAAAATCATGTGTAGCAATAAGCCTCACAATATCATTGAGATACCAGAAAGGTAATGAGACTTTAACCGGACCTGTTGCATTGCAATAAATTACCTTGCTTGCACCTAATAACAAAATCGACCTCATCGGTTTTTATTGTCATTTCACAGTTGTACAAAATTCTGTTTTTCTTCTTTGGAATAGCCTTGCTTAAGAACTTCATGGTTTACATAAGATCACTTGTCTGGCAGGTCATTGAACATTTTCTGACGTGCTGTATAAGAGGATCAGTCATGATTTCTGTTTCTTTTGCTTATGCACCATTTCCTTTAAGCGAAAATGAATTTCATTATCCATCACTTCCAATCCAGCTTTGTCAAGGGTAATTCCAACCACATATTTTTCAGAAAGATTCAACCGACTTTTATAGAATAATCGATCTTCATAACGGCAAAAGAATTTAACGCTCCATTCATTTTTTTCAGCTACTTCAAGCTTGAACTTAATATCCTCAGCCCGATAATATTTGGAGGCGTTTTCAAGCCCATCAGTAAAAATGGCAAAGAATACCTGATCACCTGGCTCAACCAATTCAGTAATTTTCAGAATTGAGGAACCAATTGCATCATACAGGGCCGTGCAACAATCAGGTTGATAATCTGCATCGGTCAATTTCTTGATTAGATCAACATTCTGAGCAATGAATTTAAAATCAACCGTATCATTAAACGTGCAAAGTGTAAGTTTGATATTTGAATCTGGTTCCTTTTTCCTCAGTTTCAATATCATATCAACCTGCTCATTAAAGCTAAGGATAACTTCCTTTTTCAGGTCGCTCATCGAACCGCTCTGGTCGAGGATAAGAACATAATGGATTGTGTTTTTCATTGATAAAGTTTAAGATGTATTTATTCTTAATGTTAATAAGATTAAAATGTCACCCTTTCTTTTGAATATAATTTGAGCTAATTTTAAAAAAACTCTTCAACTGCATAAAACATGAGCTCTGAAAACAATCAATGGGATTTGGCTGATCAGGAATTAAACCTCTGGATGACTGGCGACAAAAATGAAATTAACTTTTCTTTTACCGACATATTAAAGTCAACTTACCTTTCTTTCCGGCAAAAGCATATTGAGCGGTTCAGTATATTTTGCCAACAGGCATTTGAATATCATCAGGAACAAGAAAGGAGAGGTGCACAGATACGTTATAGTCTTGAAGATACCCCAATGTTTAGAAAGATTGACCTAAGCAAATCTGAACAAAAGGCAAGAACATTTAAAGAGAATCAAGAGATTATTAATGGTATTTTATCAGGAGATCAACAGGTTTTCAATGATTTGTATGAAGATGAATTTCCAAAGGCTGTAAGATTTATAATCCAGAACTCTGGAAGAGCCGATATGGCAAAGGATGTTTTTCAGGATGCTTTGGTAATATTCATTGAAAAGGTTTATACTAAAAAGCTTGATTTAACTTGTTCCGTGAGTACTTACCTCTATTCTATTTGCCGATTTTTATGGATGGATCAACTCCGGCAAAACAAACGAGAAATGCCACTTAGTGATAATTACAGCTATTTAAAAGATGACATTACAGTAGTCGGGTTTGATGATGCTACTCCTGATATTTATGAAAATGTAAATAGTGCCATTGAAAAACTTGGAGATTCCTGCAAGCAACTACTCGAAAGTTACTACTACAAAAGCCTTAGTTGGGATGAAATTGCCAGTTCTCTCGGATATGCCAGTGCAGCCAGTGCAAGGAATCAAAAATACAAATGTCTTGAAAGGATCAGGAGCATGGTAAATGTTGAAGTTGAATAACTTCCACTTGTGAAACAATGTTGAGATTTGTTACCATTTTATTACTCGTCACCTAATAAACCACTGTAACTACGTGGGCTGTACTGGATTCGAACCAGTGACCCCTACCCTGTCAAGGTAATGCTCTAAACCAACTGAGCTAACAGCCCTTTCTTGCCACAAAAGTATAAAAATTTTGCTTTCTTTCCTTATTGGTAAATAATTCGTCTAAATTTGAGATTTCAGAATCATAAATCCTATTTCAAATCTTATTTGTTATGGTTAAAATTGGGTTAATTTCCTTTTATCGGTTGGTTTTGAGTTTTTAAACTATTTTTCATGAATACAGGAATTCGATATATAGGTATAGTAATTTGTTGGCTTTGCTTCGTTTTGGTCGTCAATGCCAAAACAAGTGACGAAATCCTGATGAAACAGTACGATGAAACCATTTTTGTAATATCGAACTTTTCCGGTGTTGATGCCAACCTCAACGAACCCCGAACCATTCAGGAACTTCTCGATCAAAAGATTGGAGGCTTCCGGTTTTACCTGGAATGGGAAAAACAGCAAAACCAGCTGATGATTAAAAAAGCAGACGGAGCTTCTATTTCCTTCGGGCAAACTATGCTCGAAATCAAGAATTATCTGGAGAACAATCCTGAAAAGATTTTTACGTTGTTTCTCGATTTTGGCACCAATGTAAATGAACTGAATGAAATATTTCAGGATGCTGAAATCAGCCAATACCTTTATACTTACGATGCAAAAGAGGGTTGGCCAACCTTAAAAAGCATGCTTGAACAAAACCGTAGGTTGGTGGTTTTTTCCATGCAGGAACACCGCAACAGTCCTCAATGGCTGCACTACATTTGGAATCACGCCGTTGAGCCTTATTTCTCGATTTGGGAAGCTCCCGTTTTTAAAGGCGAATTTCTGAAGGGTGATCCCAAAAACAGTTTGCTTATTTACAACGATTACAATTTTCCTCCCAAATCAGAACCTGCCAAAAACCTGAAATACGATACCAACCAGAACCCTTACCTCATTGAGCATGTAAAAAATACCTGGACCAACACGGGGAAAACCCCAAACTTTATTATGCTCGACCGTTACGGCAACTGGATTTTAGGAGTACTGGCTTACATTCGTGACTTTAAAACCATCAAAGGAACTGTTACTTACAAAACACAGGTACTCGACTATGTGAACTGGGCAAAAACCGGAAGTATGACAAGCGGAAAGTATTGCTTCCCGGTTGGGCCTGGCGACAATCTGGTATTAACACCTCAAAGTCCCGGGTTTCGTTTTACTCCTGAAACGGTAACATTCAGAGAACCCCGCCAGAATATAGTGCAGTACTTTTTGGCTACTCCACTCGAAATTACCGACAATCTGGAAGGACATTACACTTTTGCAAAGGGAAGCCACGATTATAGCATAAACGGATTCAACGGAAAACCCGAAAATGTGCAATTCACCAGCGATTTAACCCGGTCAACAGTAGCTGTTTTTGGTAAAAACAGTTACATCGTATTGCCCGGAGCTGAGAAATTTAAAATCAGAGATCATGATTTTTCAGTAGCTGCATGGGTGAAAATCAAAGCCTATTTACCCAATAAAAGTGACTACTGCATCCTCGGAACCAAGAACAATTCCTACCAACAGGGAATTCACCTGTTGATCAGGGATAAAAAACCATACTTTGGATTCTACAACAACGATTTGCAGGGAAAAACAATACTTGAAGCCGGTCAATGGTATCACATGGTTTGGAGATACAATAAACTGAGCGGAGAACAGGCTATTTTCCTGAATGGCAAACTGGATAGCCGTTCGCTGGGACATCCGGCCTACAAAGGACGCGATAATCTGTACATCGGAGTGGCAGGATTCAATTGGTCATCAAACATGAATGGTGACATCGACGACCTGAGTATCTGGTCGAGAGCCCTGGGCGAAGAAGAAATCTGGCAATTGAGTAAGGAGGTTATCGAAATTGTTCCGATTAAAAATATCTTTATCCTTTTCCCAACTTTATCCTGGTCAGGAGTTATACTTATACTGATGTCGCTGATTGGTTTTGCCGGATTCAAACTGAAGAACAGGCTGAAAAAACATCCTTCAGTTGCCGAAAAAATACGAAGCATCGATCGAGCCGAATTTAAAAAGCCGGAATCAAATTACATCCAGCTTTTTGGCGACTTTAAAGTTCTGGACAAGGAAGGCAACGAAATCACCAGTCTGTTCACTCCCAAACTGAAACAATTGTTCCTGATCATCCTTTTGTATTCGCAGCGGAACAAAAATGGCATATCGACCCAGGAATTAACCGATATTCTCTGGCAAGGACAATCGTCACAAAGTGCGAAAAACAGTCGGGGAGTAACCATCCGCAAATTGCGCCTGATACTTGAATCGCTCGATTCTGTCGGGATAAATTTTAATGTGGACAGTTGGTCGCTGGTCTTTGGCAGCAAAGTGTACTGCGATTATGTAGAATGTTTAAACCTTCTGAAAGGCGAAAAAATACACAATACCGATTTTAACCTGAACTTCTACCACATTATTCAGGAAGGCGAACTGTTTAAAGGTGAATCGACTGATTGGCTCGATGATTTTAAGGGTTTTATCGGAAACAACATTGTTGATATTCTCCTGAAGTTTATCAGGGAGCTCACTATTGAAATGGATAGCGAAATCATTCTTAAATTAACCGACCGTATTCTGGTTACCGATCCGGTAAACGATCAGGCCCTTGCCTATAAACTGAAGGCTCTGGTTAAACAAAACAATTACAATCTGGCCCGTTTTACATTCGACCGCTTTTGTTTGCTTTACGAAGAAATGTATGGCGAAAAATATTCAGGAAAATTTGATGTATTAATCTCGGTTTGACAAACATGTTTTCAAACAGAATTGTTTTCAACCCAACTCATTTTTACACTCATTTTCAATACATTAATCATTTTCCCGAAATCTGATTCAGGATCATATTAACCCGGAATTAACCCTGACTTAACCCGCTTGTAAACTTCAGATAAAAGCCCGCTAATAACCTTATACTACCTTTGTGCTGATTTTATTCCGGATTGGGTCTTTTAACCCTTCCGGGAAAATTAAAAATTAGTATAAGCATTTACACAGTTTATAAGATATGAAGATTTGGTATTCTATTCGCTCTTGGTTTAACGGGGGAAAAGCATTTATTTGGCTGATTGTTGCAGGCCTGATCGCAGGTCTGGCTTTTATGTACGCCGGGAATAAAGCGGTCAAATACACCTCAACCGATGAATATTGTATTTCCTGCCATGTGCACCCAGATGCAGATCAAAGCTGGAAGCTTTCGACCCACCATGATAACAGCGCCGGAATAATTGTGCATTGTGCAGAATGCCACCTTCCGCCTGCAGGGCACGGAATGTTATATGCCAAAGCCAAACATGGCGCAATTGACGTTTATGGGTACCTTTTTAAAGATTCAGCAGATTTTAACTGGGAATCAAAACGAAAACTCGAAGCAGCAAAAAAATTCGTGTATGTCGAATCGTGTGTCAAATGTCATCAGAATTTATTTCCCAAAACGCTTTCGGTTGACGGCGAAAATGCTCACCTGAATTTTCTGACCAGTAAAACCGAAGTCAGCTGCTTAAATTGCCACCTGAATGTTGGCCATTATGACCCAAATTTCAAACACGAACACAACCTGAATTTCGGCAATTCGATCGCTGAGAATACCCAAATTTATACTGAGCCCACTACGGTAAACACATTTGCCAATTTTACTGAAAAAATTCCGGGTACAAGTTCGTCTTTTGATATGGTGGCCATTCCCGGTGGCGAATTCCGGATGGGAAGCCCAAAGAATGAACCTTTAAGGAAACCAAATGAAAGTCCGCTCCATCCGGTAAAAATCACACGGTTTTTTATGGCTAAAATTGAAGTAAGTTGGGATGAATATCTCGAATTCTTTAAAGCCACTTCGTCGCAAGGCCGTAAAGAAATCGAGGAGAATGAAAATGTGGATGCTATTTCGGGCCCGACACCTCCATGGGGTGCTCCCGATCAGGGATGGGGGAAAGGTACTCGTCCGGCTATCACGATGTCGTGGAAAGCAGCCAATGTCTATTGTGAATGGCTTTCGAAAGTAACAGGTAGAAAATACCGGCTGCCAACCGAAGCCGAATGGGAATATGCTGCACGCGGAGGAACTCAGACGCCATACTTCTTTGAAGGAAACCCCAAAAAATTCACATCAAAAGGTTTCTTCAAAAAAATTATTGGTGCTGATACAACAACTATTCAATCCTATGTAGCCTACAAAGAGAATAGTCCGACACAAACACTGGAACCGGGATCGGTAAAGGAAAATCCTTTTGGACTGAAAAATATGCTTGGTAATGTGTATGAATTCTGTTCCGATTATTATTCACCAAAAACTTATTCATACTATAAAAAACTGGTTGTTGATCCGAAAGGGCCTAAAAGAGGACAGGAACACGTGATCAGAGGTGGTTCGTTTAAAAGCGATGCCAAAGATGTTCGGTGTGCAGCACGCGACTTTACCAAATCAAGAGCATGGCTGGTAACCGACCCGCAGATGCCAAAGAGCGTTTGGTGGTATTCCGATTGCAGTGATATCGGTTTCAGGGTAGTTTGTGAAGTAGATGAAAGTATTCAATAAGAAAAAAAATAGCCTCATGGAAAAAAATAATAGCAGTATAAACAGGAGAAGATTTTTAGAATCGACAGCTCTGGCTGGTATTGGACTTCTGGGAGCCAGTGCCGTAATTTCAGGATGCAAAGATGTTAAAGACGCCAAAGCTCTTGGCTTACCACCCATTCTGAAAGCAGCTCCAGGCGGGAAAAGATTACGCGCTGGACTTGTGGGAGTTGGCAACCGTGGAACCGGCGCTGCAATGAACTTTATTAGCAGCGGCCCCGATTTGGAAATAGTTGCACTGGCCGACGTTTTTCAGGATAAAATTGACGATTGCCGTGAACGATTTGCAAAGTTGAAAAGGGATATTCCGACCGAAAATTGTTTTACCGGATTTGACGGATACAAAAAACTGATGGCTTTGGCCGATGTGGATGTGGTCATTTTAGCCACTCCGCCACAATTCAGGCCGGAACATTTTAAAGAAGCCGTTTTGCAGAATAAACACGTTTTCATGGAAAAACCGGTAGCGGTTGATCCGGTCGGAATCCGCTCGGTTATAGCCAGTGCAAAAAAAGCACAGGCAATCGGCCTGAATGTCGTAACCGGAACCCAGCGCCGTCACCAGGAAGATTACATTGAAACCTACAAACAGGTGGCAAACGGAGCCATCGGGAAACCTGTTTCTGCAAGGGCTTTCTGGAATCAGAACCACGTTTGGTTCCGTACCCGCGAGGAAGGCTGGGACGATATGACTTACATGATCCGCAACTGGAACAACTTCTGCTGGTTATGCGGCGATCATATTCTGGATACACATGTTCACAACATTGATGTGATCAACTGGTTTATTGGCCGCCAGCCCGAAAGTGCAGTCGGTTACGGAGGACGCGCACGCCGTTTAACAGGCGATCAGTACGACTTTTTCAGCATCGATTTCGATTATGGCGATGGCGTCTTCTCGCACAGCATGTGCAGGCAGATCGACAACTGTGCCAATGCAACCGGAGAATTCATCATGGGAACCGAAGGTTATACGAACTGTGCAAACACAATCTGGAATATGGATGGTTCGGTAAAATGGAAATTTGAATACCCGAAAGATGAAAACGGCAACGAAACCAACAAGATTCTTATTCCGGCCTATGTGCAGGAACACATGCACCTGGTTCACGCCATCCGAACCGGTGAATATGTGAATCAGGGTGAAGAAACGGCCAAGTCAACCCTAACCGCCATCATGGCACGAACTGCAGCTTATACTGGCAAAAAAATAACCTGGGACGACATTTTTAAATCGGACATGGATCTCGGGCCAAAAGAAATCGCATTCGGTCCGGTTGACATGCCGTTTGAAGTACCAGTGCCGGGGACAGCGCATAAGGCATAACGGCCTCTCCACTGCCTGCGACCTCCGAAGGAGGGGAATCTGGACAACACCTAACATTTAATTTAAACACTATGCTAAAAAAATATCTTTTCTTTGTGTTATGTATCCTGATGGTTTTGGGTACTCAGGCCAAAAACAAAGCCCCCTTTAAAACCATGATACTTACCGGGCAGAACAATCACAATTGGCAGGTCAGTTCCCCAATACTGAAACAAATACTGGATCAAACCGAACTGTTTCAATGCGATATAATCGAATCTCCTAAAGAAAAAGAAGACATGAGTTCATTTCTTCCTGATTTCTCTAAATATCAGTTGGTGGTTCTTGATTACACTGGAGATAGCTGGCCGGAAAAAACAAAATCAGCTTTCCTGAAGTTTGTAAAAGACGGAGGTGGAGTGGTCGTTTATCATGCTGCTGACAATGCTTTTCCGGAGTGGAAAGAATTTAACCAGATTATTGGCTTAGGTGGCTGGGGAAACCGAACCGAAAAAAACGGGCCGTATGTATACTTCAAAGACGGTAAGCGTTTTGTTGACAACTCGCCAGGTAAAGGTGGCGATCACGGAAAACGTACGCCATACCTGGTAACCAATCGCATTACCAACCATCCGATCACCAAAGGTTTGCCAACCGAATGGATGCATGCTGAAGATGAGTTGTACGGTCTGTTGCGTGGACCAGCTGAAAATATGGAAATCCTTTCAACAGCCTATTCCAATCCTAAAACAGGAGGAACCGACCGCGAAGAACCAATATTGATGGTACTTAAATACGGCAAGGGACGTATCTTTCACACGGTACTCGGACATGCCGGTAATAACGACAAAGATTTTCCGGCGCTCGAATGTGCAGGTTTCATCGTTACTTTTCAGCGTGGAGCCGAATGGGCTGCAAGTGGAAAAGTAAGCCAGAAAGTTCCTAATGGTTTTCCTGATGCAAAAAATGTTGTCAAGTGGCCAGGATATAAACAGAATTAATTCAGTTTTCTCAATACAAATAATAGCTTTTCATCCTCAAACCGGGATACTTTTTCTAAACCAACCAAGCACTGCCAGCAACGGAAATATTTATATTTCCCGAGCTGGTAGTCTTTTAATATTCATCGATACTGAGCTCAAACCTTTGCTATTTTCAACTAAAATCATCTCCTCACCTTCTCCGGAAATGCGGTATCGAAATTGGAAATCTGTATCTTTAGGCCGGGTTAACCTAAAATCTGCGCAAACAGGGTTAATTCAGGAACAGAAAAGTATTGTGCAAATAAAAAACCTATGTTTTCACTCATAATTCCAGTTTATAACGAAGAAGGCCTGATTGATGAATTGGCATCACGATCGGTAAAAGCGCTTGAATCATTCACGCCTAACTATGAAATTCTTTTTATTAACGACGGAAGTACCGATTCAACACTCCAAAAACTGATTGAAGTCCGTAACCGATTTTCGAGGATTAAAATTGTCGATCTGTCGAAAAATTTTGGGCATCAGGCAGCTTTTACTGCCGGACTTGAAATGGCGACGGGAAATTATGTGGCTATGATGGATGGAGACCTTCAGGATCCACCGGAATTACTGGCCGAAATGTACCGGTTAATCAAAGATGAAGGTTTTGACATTGTGAGCGGAAAACGAAACGGCCGCAAAGGGAAACGACTCCGGATAACGACCAATTTGTTTCATGCATTCTTTAAAAAAGTAGCCGGAATGGATGATATGGAAAATTCGGGCAACTTCTCGGTGATGAACCGTGCAGCAGTCAATGCCCTGGTTTCAATGAAGGAAACGATCCGTTACCTTCCCGGCCTGCGTGCATTTATTGGATTCAATCAAGGATACGTTGAATATGTCCGTGAAGAACGTGTGGAGGGTGAACCGAAAATGACTCTCGGCAAACTGATGGTTTTAGGAGCCGATGCCATTTTTTCATTTTCAAAATTTCCCATTAAAGTTTGCCTGTATTTAGGAACAATCGGAACCATTGTCTTCATGTTTGCCGGAATTTATGTATTGATTGCCAAAATTTTCGGTTTCGCCTTAATTGGCTGGCCATCAACCGTTCTAAGCATCTATTTCCTTGGATCCATTCAGCTTATTTTTCTGGGAGTTGTGGGCGAATACGTTTACCGGATTTACAAGGAATCGCAAAACAGGCCCATCTACCTGGTAAAGAAGTTTTACGACGACGAGACTAAATAATGGGAGAAAAAAATCTGAAGCTAATTTTTAGTGTACTAGCCATTGTAATGCTGTCTGCAATGTTACTTATCAGTCGCGATGCCGGTATTTCGGGCGACGAAGAAGTGCATTACAAACATTCTGAAATGGTTTACAATTACTTCAGTACCCTTGGCAACGACAAATCATCACTCCATACACCCAAAACCCACCTTCAATATTACGGACAAGCGTCTGACAATCTGGTCACCATGCTGATTCACGGATTCGGAATTGAAGACATTTACGGGTTCAGACACTTCATGAGCAGTTTTTTCGGATGGCTGGCCATTTTAGTGACAGCCTTATTTGCAGCCTGGCTGGCCGGATATGGAGCAGCCATTTGGGTTTTAATTCTGTTTGCCCTGTCACCAACTTTTCTCGGACACGCGCAAAATAATCTGAAAGATATTCCATTCGCATTGGCATATATTTCAAGTATTTACTATTCGCTTAAACTTGTTTTTTCAGAAACGAAACCAACCAGACAAACCATTTTACTGTTGATTTTAAGCATTGCATTTTCCATCGGAATCCGTATTGGTGGTGTTTTGGTCGTTTTTTATCTGGGATTTTTCATGTTCATGAAAACAGTACTGGACTGGATTTCAAACAAAAAACTGAATCCTGAACTGCTAAAAAAACAACTGATTCTGTTTGTTGGAATTTCCCTGGCCGGGTACCTGCTTGGACTGATCATCTGGCCATATGCACTGCAAAATCCATGGCTGAATCCATGGAAATCGTTTCAGGTAATGACCCATTTCCCGACAACCGTCCGGCAGATTTTCGAAGGCCGGTTCGATTGGTCCGACTTTCATCCGTGGTACTACTTACCCAAATACATGGCCATTACAATCCCGTTTATTGTTTTTTCAGGAATAGTTGCCTTTTTCCTGAACATCCGGAAAAACTATTCTTCCGATCAAAAGTTGAAGTTGTTCATGCTGGGATTCACCATACTTTTTCCAATTATTTTTGTCATCCTGAAAAAATCAAATCTTTATGGTTCCTGGCGTCATTTTCTGTTCGTTTATCCCGGAATTATCCTGATTTCAGCTCTCGGCATTCATGCTTTTTTGGTCCGGTTTAAACACCGGATTATCCGCATTGCAGCCATCTTGCTGCTACTTGTGCTATCCGTCCACCCATTGAGATTTATGGCTGCCAATCATCCGTATTATTACCTTTACTACAATCAGTTCACGGGCGGATTAAAAGGAGCTTACGGAAACTACGAAACCGACTATTATTATCACTCCATGCGCGGAGGAGCCGAATGGCTTCAGGAATACCTGAAAAACAAACCCAATGGGAGTGAAATTATTGTCGGAGGTAATTTCCCCATCAAATGGTATTTCAGGAAAGATAAAACTGTAAAGTTTGTTTATTTCCCCTACCAGAGAAGGAGTGAGTATAACTGGGACTATGCTATAATTGCAAACAGTTATATTTCGTCCTATGAGTTAAAAAACAAAAACTGGCCACCGGTTAACACTATTCATACTATCTTTGCCGATGGAATTCCGGTTTGTGCAATCATTGAACGGGTTAGCAAAGATGATTTGCTCGGAATTCAGGAGTTGGATAAAGGGCATAACATTAAATCTGCGTTGTTATTTCAAAATGCTCTGGATTATGACCCTCAAAATGAATTGATCTATTCTAAATTTGCAGAGTCTTTAATTGAATCCGGGCAAAATGAACAGGCAGAACAGATACTTCAAAAGTGTCTGAAAATCAATCCGGAATATGAGCCGGCACTAATCTTATCGGGCGATTTGGCTTTGAAACAAAAAGATACGAAAAAAGCTGCCGGATTTTATGAAAAGGTCATTCAGACCAACCGGAAGTATTTCAGTGTTTATCCGAAACTGGCTGGAATTTATGAAGAAACAGATGTTGGCAAGGCTCGTAAAGTACTGAAGAAATGTCTGAAATTAAATTCGCAATACATACCGGCTTTAGTTAAGCTGGCCGAAACATACCGGGAAACTGCTCCTGAAATTGCTGCAAAATACGATGAACAGATAAATAAATTAAAACAATAACTCTTTTAAAATTGATACAATGAAAAAATCGATCATGATTGCCCTTTTAGGCCTGTTTTTAATTGGTGGAATAGCTACTTCATATGCACAGGAAGACACAGCTCAGTTTGTTGCTGATGAACCAACAGATACCATTTCAATTGACAACATGGATCCCATTTTTTATGAAGAAGAAGCACCTGAAGAAACTTCAAATGGTATAACTTACGCCATTATTGGTGGTGTTATAGTGATTGGTGGCGGCGCCTTCTTTTACATGAATAAGAAGAAAAAGTAAAATTATCTGGAAATAATCCATGCAAAAAGCTCTTCAAAATTGAAGAGCTTTTTTTATGGATCAAAGATGGATTTTATATTCCGGCTTGATCATGTTACAAGGAGAACCAGTAGGAAAACTTAAGCCATATTGCAGTTAATCTGAACGGAATTTTTGCCATTCAGATTAACTGCAATATGGCTTAACGACACAGCATCAGGTTTCATTCGATGATCACCGGCTTCAGCTCGGCGCAAAAAAAACAGGCTGAACCTTCCGGAACAGCCTGTTTTTAAAATTTTCAAGATCTGCTTACATCAGAAATTTCAGCAGGAATAAAACGGCCAGTAATGCAGTAACAATTGAAATATCTTTGAATTTACCCGTCAATAATTTCAGGATAACATAAGAAAGTACTCCAAACAAAATACCCTCAGCAATTGAGTAGGTTAGCGGCATCATGATGATCGTCAGAAAAACAGGAATTGACTCGGTATAATCGTCAAAATCAATATTTTTAATAGGAGTCATCATCATGGCACCGACCAAAATCAATGCAGGTGCTGTTGCTGCTCCCGGAATCATCAGGAAAATGGGTGAAAGGAACAAGGCAAAGAAAAACAAGACAGCAACTGTCAGTGATGTCAAACCTGTGCGTCCACCTTCTGAAACTCCGGCAGCACTTTCAACATAAGTTGTGACCGTTGAAGTTCCCAACATCGCACCACAAGTTGTACCAACCGCATCGGCCATCAACGCCTGTTTGACACGTGGCACACGCCCTTCTTTATCAAGCATATTCGCTTTCGATGAAACACCAATTAAGGTTCCAACCGTATCAAACATATCTACAAAAAGGAAGGTAAAGACCACCATCAACATATCAATAGTTAAAATACTACCCCATTCAAATTTCATAAATATCGGACTAATTGATGGAGGAGTAACTTCCAGCGAAGAAGGAAGTTGGGTTACGCCAAGTGGGAATCCAATTGCGGTAGCAACAAGAATACCAATCAGCAAAGCTCCTTTTACCCTTAATGCCAGCAAAGCTCCGGTAATTACAAGTCCTAACAGCGCCACGAGTGCGCCGGCATTATTAGTGATGTCAGTAAGATCACCTAAAGTCACAAAAGTCGCAGGACTGCTAACAATGATACCCGAATTTTTCAAGCCGATGAAAGCAATAAACAAGCCGATACCAACCGAAATTGCATGTTTCATATTGTTCGGAATTGAATTGACAATCATTTCCCGGATATTGAATGCGGTTAAAGCGATAAAAACCAAACCTTCCAGAAAAACCGCAGTCAGGGCAAATTGCCAGGAATGACCCATTCCAAGAACCACAGTAAACGCGAAGAAAGCATTCAATCCCATTCCCGGAGCCAGGGCAAACGGTAATTTGGCATAAAGTGCCATAATCAGGGTGGCAATTACTGAAGCCAGCGCGGTTGCAGTAAAAACTGCACCTTTGTCCATTCCGGTAGCGCTCAGAATATCAGGATTAACGGCCAGTATATATGCCATGGTCATGAAGGTAGTGAGACCTGCGATGATTTCGGTACGTACAGTCGTTTTGTTCTCCTGCAGTTTAAAAAACGTATTTAGAAATTTCATAGTTATTCTGTTTAGAAAGTGTATTTAACGGCACAGGTTGGGTTGATCATAAATCCGTCGTGTCCACTAAAATTGCTGCTAATTTCAACTTCACTACCTGCAGCAAATTTACTGGTGAAATTATACCACAACTGAGGTTCAGTCAGAAAAATGAATTTTTTACTTTGAAAATTGCTAACAAAGCCATCATTCGACACGGTGTGACCTTCTCTCCAGAAATCAGCAAACCCGTCAAATCTCAATTTACCTTTGGCGAAATCAAGATACCAAACGGCGGTTAACTGAAAATTGTTAGGTTTTGAATCAGTTGTGTTTGCGATATTTTTATATAATGCCTTTATTGAGAATCCTTTGGAAAAATCACTTGCATTCCATGAATAATCAAGCCCTGTCAACCATGCATTGCTGATTGAACTGCCAGCACTGGGAGCGGGTCTGAATAAACCACCGTTATATTCACCGTGCCAGCTGAAAGGTGATTTACCCAACTTGAAGCATCTGGCTATCTCGAAATAACCCAGTGAAGGACTATTTTCCACACCATTCGATCCATAATCCATATCGATAAAAAAGAATGTGTTACCAGTTTTATCAGGCTTAAACATTTCAACCGTGCTAGTCAGGTAACCACGATCTTTTCCCATGTCGTAATGCAACTGGATATTTTGACTGAATGCGCCAAATACAAATAAACTGGCAATAAAAAAGAGGACTAATTTCTTCATAATCGATTCTTTAAGTTGTACGTGTTAATGATCGCCAAAAATAGTTAAAAAATATTTCCGATAGTTCATTGTCTTCCTTACAACTTATTTTGTTACCAACAGTTTTTCAACAGATACCTTTCAGTTGAAATACAGTTGTTTAAGAGTGCCAATAATTAAACCAGCAGAAATTTTTCATATCTTCATGCACACAAAACGCTAAAAGATTGTTCTATCTCCAAACAGATTAACTGAGAAACAAAGATCATTTCGGTAACCAATTAAACCAATTCGATATGAAACAGATTTCAAGAAGACAATTTATTCAGACTGGGATTATAAGTGCAGCAGCTGTTACAAGCGGCTTTACCAACATAACTTATGCTGGTACGGGAAGTTCCCTCATAGATAAAGTAAAACTAGGCAAAACAGGCCTGGTGGTTCCCCGCCTTGCGCTTGGAACCGGAACTCATGGAGGAAATCAATCTTCGGACATGACTCGCATGGGCCTCGAAAACTGGCTGAAAATTGCACGATATGCTCATGAGAGGGGAATGACTTTTTATGATGCGGCCGACCTGTATGGCTCACATCAGAATGTAAAAGAGATATTAAAGGAAGTACCGCGCGAAAAAGCAACTCTTCTCTCCAAAATATGGACCCGCCCTGAAACGTGGAATGCGGATGCCCCGGCGAAAACCATCGACCGTTTCAGAAAAGAAACAGGTTCTGACTATTTCGATATCATGCTTCTGCATTGTATGACAAACGGAAACTGGAAGGAAGAGAAAAAACCATACATTGAAGCGCTTTCTGAAGCCAAACAAAAGGGAATCGTTAAAACCGTCGGCCTTTCGTGTCATAGCTTCGAGGCTCTGAAAATTGCTGCCGACGATCCGTGGGTGGATGTAATCCTGGCGCGCATTAATCCTGAAGGGCTAATTATGGATGCCAGTCCTGACGAAGTGATGGCTGTACTCAAAAAAGCTCATGACAGCGGGAAAGGCATCATTGGGATGAAAATATTTGGCGAAGGACGTATGGTGAAGGAAAGTCAGCGCGAGAAATCGCTTCAGTATGCCATTGAAAGTAAAAACATAGATTGTATGACTATCGGAATGACTACCACCGAACAAATTGATGAGGCGGTAAACCGAATCATGCGTATTGCAGGCAAAGCATAAAAAAAACCTAAAAAAAGATAATGAATATCCGCAGACTTACCCAATGAGATTTTTGTTCTGAAGAATATGGACATTTATCGTCACTTGTAGTCATTTGATATACAATCAATGACAATTAATGACCATTTAATGACTCTATTTGAAATTAGGGATGATACCTGACTCTCATAAAAAAATTTATCTTTGCCACCTCTATGAAACGTGATCAATTAATTGGTTTGTATGCTCAAACATTCAGGAAAAACTGGTTGTTACCCGCATTTTCCGACTTTCAGGGTGAAGTTTGCACCTATGGAGAAGCTGCTCAGAAGATCAGGCAAATCCATTGCTATTTTCGGGAATCCGGTATTCAAAGAGGTGATAAAATAGCCCTGCTCGGGCGGAATTCTTCCAATTGGGCCATCACGTTTTTAGCGATTTCAGGATATGGAGCAGTTTCAGTACCCATATTGCCTGATTTTAATCCTGAAAATATTCATCATATCCTGAATCACTCCGAATCGGTCTTACTTTTCGCAGCTGATCAGTTATTCGAAAAACTCGATACAGCGAAGATTAAGGAGGTTGCAGGGGTAATCAGTCTTACTGACTTTACGGGCTTATCGTTTCAGAATCAGAAAGAAAAAGAACGCTGGAACAACTGTTTTACCGCAGAATATGCGGGCATATCGAATCCGGAAAATTTCGAACTCGCGGAATATCAGGATGAAGACCTCAGTATTATTTCGTACACCAGCGGAACATCCGGCTTCACCAAAGGAGTGATGATTCCCGCCCGCAGTTTGCTGTCGAACATCATTTACGCACAGGATCACATGCCAATAAAAACGGGCGACCGTATCGTTTCGTTCCTGCCCATGGCGCACGTTTTTGGATTATTATTCGAATTTCTGTTCCCGGTATCTGTTGGCTGTCATATTACTTTTCTCTCGAAGGCCCCCACTCCGCAACTCATCATCACGGCATTTCAGGAAGTAAAACCGCGCCTCATCCTTTCGGTCCCACTTGTCATCGAAAAAATATACAAAAAACGAATACTGCCGGCACTCGAAAAACCGATGGTCAAATTTCTGCTCAAAGTGCCCGGAATTCAACTGCTGCTGTATAAAAAAGTCCGGGCCAGTCTGGTCGAAACCTTTGGTGGCAATTTACACGAAATGGTGATTGGTGGAGCGCCTCTCAACCACGAGGTTGAAGCATTTTTCAAGAAAATAAAGTTCCCGCTTACGATCGGTTACGGAATGACCGAATGCGGACCACTGATTTCGTATGCACCCTGGTCAGACTTTCGTCCTTCGTCGGCCGGGAAACTGGTCGATCGAATGGAAGTTCGCATCAATTCGGGTGATCCGTACACCGAAGTTGGTGAAATCCTTGTAAAAGGGGACAACGTAATGACTGGATATTTCAAAAACCAAAAGGCAACCGATGAAGCTATCGACAGCGAAGGCTGGCTGCACACCGGCGACCTCGGAATTATCGATTCTGAAAATTTTATATACATCAAAGGACGGTGTAAAAACATGCTGCTCGGGCCATCAGGCCAAAACATTTATCCAGAAGAAATGGAAGCCAGACTCAACAATCTTCCTTTTGTACTCGAATGTGTAATTACAGAACTCGAAGGCAAGCTGGTGGCCTATGTTTATCCCGATCCTGAACGGATTGCAGCTGAAAAACCTGACGAAAACCACCTGAAGGAAATTATGACCAAAAACTGCAAACATATTAATAAGGAACTGCCCAAATTCGCCCAACTGAGTTCAATCATTTTGGTTGACAAAGAATTCGAGAAAACGCCGAAACGGAATATCAAAAGGTATCTGTACACCCAGTCAAGGTAAAAGGGAACAGTAAAACTCCGGAAGAAATTCTAATTGGGCCGACAACCAGGCTCAACGTGCCTTTTCACATAAGCCATCAGCTATTTAATGTCTGAAAAACCCAGAATATACAAAGGGAAAATGATGCCTGGCTTATTTGTATCAGTTGATGCTCTGGACATCCTGCCCAAATTTCCCGAAAAATCAGCATTTAAATTCAACAAAAAATGAAAAAGGGCTGTAACAAAATGAAACCTTGATCGTCCCACAAGGTAAAAAGCATTGAATTAGAACTCGCAGACATATTATTTAATAACTAACTTTTATTCGGGTGAATGTAAAAGAATACAACCAATCGGTTGATTTGTATTCAGATAATGTTTTCCGCTTTATCCTGAAAAACATCAAAGACGAAGATCGGGCACGCGATATCGTTCAGGATAGCTATGAAAAATTGTGGAGAAACGCAGAAAATGTGAACTTCGAAAAGGTCAAATCGTATTTATTCACAACCGCTTACCATACTTTGATTGATGTTATACGGAAAGATAAGCGCCAGACTTTAATCGAAGATTATCAGATTCCGGAAGATACTCACGATGAACAATATTCTGATCTGGCCGAAATTCTGAACGGAGCAGTAAAACAACTACCCGAAATTCAACGGACTGTAATTATGCTCCGCGACTACGAAGGATACTCCTACAAGGAAATAGGAGATATTACAACATTGAGTGAAGCTCAGGTAAAAGTATACATATACCGAGCCCGGGTTTTTCTGAAAAATTACATCGGTAAAATGGATTTAGTGATATGATGATAACCAGAGATAATTACGAATCGTTCTTTTTAGATTTTCTGGAAGGTAATCTGGAAGGAGATAATATTGATCAGTTTCTGGATTTTCTGGAGCAGAATTCTGACTTGAAAGAAGAGTTGCAACTGATCAAAAAAGTCTGCCTGCCTGATGAGAAAATCATTTTTTCAGAAAAAAAGCAACTCTATAAAAGTGAAACGGACAAAATAATTTCATTTGAAAACAAGGTTATTGCCTGCATGGAAGGTGATTTAGGGAATGACGAACAAAAAGCATTCGAGGGCTACTTAGCCAGCCATCCTGAATTGCAAAAGGAATATAATTTGTTTTCAAAAACTCGTTTAAGTCCTGATACCGGCATCAAATACCCGGAAAAACAAAAATTATACAAGAAGCCAGCTTATGCGATTTGGATGAACCGGGTAGCCCGTGCTGCAGCAGTTGTCGTTTTACTCTGGGGAATCAATTCGCTTTTCCATGATGGAAATCAGACAGTCCCGCAAAAACCGAATCAGGAAATAGCCGAAACCAGGACGAAGCCTGAAACACCGGTCAAAAAAACAGAATCAGAAAATAGCAGTCGGGAAACTGCAGTTCAGGATAAAAAGGAATTAACTCACGCGAACAAAATCACAAAAACAGAGCTCATTCGTGAACAATCCAAAGAGCTGCCTGAAGAAAATCAAACAGTTCATTCCATCCCGACCCGGAATTTATCAACTCTTGCTCAAATCGCTCCGAGACAAGCTCAACTAAAAATTGAAACGGCTGAATATCAACTGGCGATTTCCAAATCTGTAAATGTGGAGAAAATCGACGATCAACAGAATATCATGACGGTGGATGAGTTTCTGGCATCACGGGTAAAAAAAGCGGGTAATGAAGGTTTATTTTCGGCACAACGCATTGTTCGCGCCGGACTGAACGTAGCATCTGAACTTTCGGGTGATCGGATTGGTTACGGAGTCAAAGACGGTAAAATTACAAGTCTCGAATTCGAAAGTAAATTAATGGCCTTTTCAATTCCTTTGGATAAAAACAGATAGACTAAGCAGTGTAAGTCTCTATCTTATTGGTAGTGTAAATTTAAACTTACTCCCAACACCTACTATTGATTCAACCCAAATCTTTCCATGGTGTTTCTCAACGAACTCCTTGCAAAGGATTAAGCCAAGCCCTGTACCCTTTTCATTTTCGGTTCCATAGGTTGAATGGTTTGCATCAATCCTGAAAAGTTTTGCCATCGTTTCTTTTGTCATTCCAATGCCATTATCTGATACTGAAATTTCCACCTCATTTTGAGAAATCAAAGCCATTAATTCCACTGTCCCATTTTTATGAGTATACTTGATAGCATTTGAGATCAGATTTCGCAAAATAGTCCTGATCATATTTTTATCTGCTACTATCATCAAATTTTCAGGGAAGGTGCACTTAATTTCAATATTCTTGTTTCTCGCCATATCATTTAGCAGGCCAAATTCTTCCTTAAAAAGTTCACTTAAATTAATTGGTACAGGTTTGAATACTATTTTCCCGCGCTGTGAATTAGCCCATTCCAAAAGATTTTCAAGCAACCTCATTGTCTGGATTGCTGAAGTCCTTATCAATCCGGCATACTCCTCAATTGTTGCAGATTCGCCTGATTTTATTTCTTCCTGAAGCAATTCACTAAAACCAATAATGGAATTGAACGGGCTTTTCAGGTCATGGGCAATTATAGATAAAAATCTATCTTTTGAAATATTAAGTTCGTTTAATTCAGTCGTTTTTATTGCTACTAATTTTTCCAGTAATATCTTCTGATTTTTAAAATGTCTGACACGTGAAAGAAAAATCGAAAGTATGGTGAAGATTATTGCAGAAATAATAATTAGTTTGAACCACCATGTCTCCCACCACGGCGGCAGAATAATGATCTGTACACTAACACCCTTTTCGTTCCAAACGCCATCATTGTTTGAGGCTTTAACTCTAAAGGTATATTCGCCAGGATCCAGATTGGTATATGTGGTATATCGTCTTGAAGCATCAGTGTAATTCCAGTCTTTTTCAAAACCTTCCATCATATACGCATACTGATTTTTTTCAGGATAGGTATAATTAATGGCCGCAAATGAAAAAGAGAAGACCGACTGATTCCAATTCAGGGTAATTTTTTTTGCTTCGCTGATGTGTGTTTGAAATTGGGTTCCGGGAATACCAAAAGTGACTGGTTTGTTGAATATTTGAAAATCGGTGATATAAACAGGAGGAACGAAATCATTATCCTTAAGGCTATCGGGATAGAAGGAGTTAAACCCATTGTATCCTCCAAAATAGATTTCTCCCTGCCGTGTTTTTAGGTAGGACTGCTGAAAAAATTGGTCGCCCTGCAGACCATCATCTTTTGTATAGTTTCTGATTTTCTGTGTTCTGGGATCCAACCGACTAATGCCAATATTGCTCGAAATCCAGAGATTTCGGCTATTGTCTTCGATGATTGATTTAATCGTGTTGTTAGGCAAGCCGTTTGACGTATTAAATGTTTTTATAATTTCCCCGTTTGGCTTACAATAGAATAATCCTTTCGTATAAGTACCAACCCATAAATTACCATCGGTATCTCTAAGGAATGTGCCAATTGTATTTTCCGGAAAATCAAAGACTTTAAATGAATCGGATTTACTGTTGTAAAGGTTTAATCCATGTTCCGTGCAAATCCACATATTTTGTTCAAAGTCTTCAAAAAACATCCAGCATTCGTTGCTGTTAATGGTTTTTGAATTATCAGATTCGGGTCTGAATCGTCTGATCACTCCTTTATTCTTGTCAAATAAATCGATGCCAACATTGTTGATACTTAACCACATTAATCCACTGTGATCAATCGTAAGATTCCAGATACTTTTGGTTGATATACTTGACGGATTGTTTATTTCAGGCAAGTAATGGTAAAATTTCCCTGTCTTTCGGTCATACCGGTTAAGGCCTGCATTCCATGTGGCAATCCAAAGATCGTGATCCTTATCTTCAGTGATGCTTCTAACTACATCTCCGCTCAAACTAAATGGCTTGGTTGGATCGTGCTTGTAAACCCTGAAGTTGCCGGTTTTTGGATCGTAGGTATTAACCCCACCGCCATCGGTACCTATCCAAATTACACCCTTATAGTCTTCAAATAAACAACCGGTAAAATTGTATGACAAGGAATTGGGATCTCCGGTATGTTTAAATAATTTAAACTTCTCTTTTTTCGGATTATAATAATTAATTCCACCACCGGAAGTGCCGATCCATAAAATACCTTCCCTGTCTTTATGAAAACACCATATTCCATTGTTATTCAGACCATCTTCATTCGATTGATCAGACAGGATATATTCAAATGTCTTGGTAACTTTGTCAAAACGGTTGATTCCTCCCTGATCAACCGCAAGCAATATATGTCGGTCGTCTTCAGGAATAATATCCAGAATATTTTTTTTATTCGTACCCTTTCCATCGCCGTTCGATCCAAATTGTTCAAACTTATCAGCGATCGGATCATAAGAAATAAATCCGCTACCATCTGTCGTAATCCAGATTTTATCCTGACTGTCAATATATAAACTTTTATAACAATTGTCACCAAAATTAATAGCAGGGTCATCATATTTAATGAATTTTCCGGATTCAGGCTCAAAACGATAAATGCCCCGTCCGAAAGACACCACCCAAAGGTAACCTTCTGAATCATTGGCAATCATCCTGGCCGAGTGAGCATATAAACTATTCTTTTTGCTCTCAAATGGGTAACGGATAAAACTTTGAGTTTTAGGAATCCACTTGTTCAGGCAATTTCCATCCGATAGAATCCATAGATTCCCTTTTTTATCTTCCAGAATACTGCTAATGTAATTACTGCTAATACTTGTTTTATCAGCCGGATTGTTGGAAAACAATTTGAAATTATCTTTTACCGGATCATATAGGTTTAATCCATTAGCAGCACCAAACCAAAGGTTTTTCCCCTGGTCCTCATAAATACATACAATATTATTGCTGCTGATTGCACCCGGTTGCTTTTCATCAAACCGGTATTTTTTAACCTGATAGCTATCATATTTGTCAAGGCCTACATCGGTACTCATCCATAAATAGTCCTTACTATCTCGGTAAATGAACCATATGCGATTACTCGACAATCCTTCATTTACAGTGAGATGATCAAATTTTTTGGTATTAATTTGAGCATGGCAAAGGTAGGGTTGTGCCCCCAACCCAAATGTGATTAACAAAAAACCAATCAATATTTTATAATTCATGCAAGTGAAAAGTTTAATCTCCGGCAAAAAATCCTTTTAATAGCTCAAATTCAAATAAAGAATCTTTCTTGTAGATGCTCCAATTTTAAAGCATTAATATTCCTTCTAAGTTTTTCTTTAAGTCTGATTTTCATGTTTAATTAATCATACAAAATTCATGGATTTCATGTTAAATATAGAAATTTAAATTAGGAAATTGATTATTTAGTCTAAAGGAAGGAAAAAACCAAATTACATCACGAGTTATAACCTTGAATGATTTTATGATCAGAATAGTATCAATTAATGAATAGAATTAGGATCATTAAACTTCTGAATCGCAGCGAAAATTTATAATCCTTAAAATATCAGGTTAACCGATTTATTATTGGCATATCAATTCTTCTGAAATAAATGAGCAAGCTGTAACATTTCCCAATACCTCGCCGTCATACAGGCAAATATAAAAAAACACAGTCATGAAACAAGTTATTCTCTCAATCATTGCAGTCGCTGCATTCAGTATGAATTTGAAAGCACAGGAGATATCAGCAGATACTGAATCCTTAAATACCTCATCAGAATCCTTTCTTACTGCTGACACAATTAAGTCTTCAGAAGTTCAGGATACAGCCATTGTCCGCATTGGAAAGAAGGAAGTTAAAGTGATCGATCATGGTGGCGGAACCGAAATTCTGTGGGGAAAGGATAAACACAAAAAAGACGGCACCGATAAATTCAACGGTCACTGGGAAGGAATTGAATTAGGGTTCAATGGGTTTGACAAAGCGGATTACAGCATGTACGACGGCACCGAATTTATGTCGCTGAACCAGGGCAAATCAATCGAATTTAATATCAATTTTTACGAGTTAAATATCAGCCTTAGTAAATCGAATGTCGGGCTGGTTTCTGGTTTTGGCCTGAGTTTCAACAATTACCGGTTCGAAAATCCTTATACCCTGCTAAAAGGAGTTCAAAGAACCGAAGCAGTTCCTCTGGATCCGGATAATCTTTCGAAGACTAAACTTGCATTATCTTATCTGAATGTTCCCCTCTTGCTCGAATTCCAGATTCCAGTGAATCAAAATGAAGGCAAGGTCTTCATTAATGCCGGTTTAATAGGAGGAGTTATGCTGGGTTCCCACACGAAGGTAAAACATGGTGATACAAAAGACAAAGATCGCAGCGGATTTAATTTGAATTCGTTTAAATATGCTGCAACTGCACGGATTGGGTACAAGGACATCAGCTTGTTTGCCACTTACAGTCTCACTCCCTTATTTCAGTCAGGAAAAGGACCGGAACTTACGCCATTTACAATTGGGATTAGCTTCATGGATTAATCCTGTCTATTCAAAGATCTCAAAAGGAGTTATCGGTTCAGATAAACTCCTTTTTTGTTTCGTAATGATTAACTTTGTTGAACAATTCGAAAGAGCTAACGTTGAAAGGGATTGTAAGCATAGTCGCTACTTTAGACGCCTATAACTTCAGGTATTTCCCAGGTATTGGGCTGTTCAAAACTTAAAGAATCATTCAGATGAAACGCATATTTCTGATTTTTATCGCATTAATATTTGCCTTTCATGCATTTCCCCAAACAGCCGATTCTGTAATTGTGGTACAAAGTCCTGCAGGCAGACTTTCAGGTTTGATCAATATTCAGGATCTGGTCAATGAAGGATATAACTACTGGAATGAAGAATTTGAAGGCCACTGGTCGGGAATTGAACTGGGGTTCAACGGATTTGCACAAGCCGATTACAGCATGTATCCGGCTGATGAAAACAATTTTCTCCGGAATGACATGATCCTATCGAATTCACTAATTATTAACTTATTACAGTACTCCAGAGGCTTACAGAAAAACAGAAACAATATAGGTTTGATTACCGGCCTGGGATTAAGTCTGCAAAGTTACCGGCTCGATAAAAACACCACAATTCTGGTTGATCAGAATAGTAAAGTTTATCCTGAAAATCAGTATTTGGATTCCAATCAAAAATCCAAATTTTCGTCGGTTTATCTGGAAGTACCTTTGTTGATTGAATTTCAGATTCCGATCAAAAATAAACAGAACCGCATGTATTTTTCTACCGGAATAATTGGATCAAAAAGGCTTGAAACACATACCAAGGTGAAATACAGAAGAGATGGCAAAAGAGAGAAACTGAAGTCGCCGGGTGATTATTCGATCCGGAACTACAAGGTTGCCGGCACAATCCGCCTGGGTTACCGATGGGTTAATCTGTTTGCAACTTACGACATAGTTCCTTTGTTTGAAGCCAACCGGGGACCGGTACTTTATCCTTTTTCGGTGGGTGTAAAACTAATATCATTCTAGCGGACCAGCTCCAACCTCTCTCTTTCGTGGAGAGGCATGACTAGCTTAGATTCAGATTGTATGACAAATAAATAGCATTTTCATCAAAACCAATTCAATAAATAAAATCCAATTGCTTATGAAACTCCTTCTGATCAGCAACTCTACCATGAAAGGCGAAGCCTATCTGGACTATCCGAAACATGAAATCAAAAAGTTTTTGGGAAATAAACCCCTGACTGCCTTGTTTATTCCCTACGCAGCGGTCACTTTTTCGTTTGATGTTTATGAGCAAAAAGTCGCTGAACGGTTTACTGAACTGGGATACCAGGTAAAAAGCATTCATCATTTCAGCAATCCGGTTCAGGCCGTAAACGATGCTGAAGTCATTGTTGTCGGAGGTGGAAATACCTGGCAGCTGGTTCGCATGATGCACGATAATCACTTGATTGATGCAATCCGCAACAAAGTATTCAACGGAACACCCTACATTGGTTGGAGTGCCGGTTCGAATGTAGCCTGCCCAAGTCTGGGAACCACCAACGACATGCCCATCATTGATCCCAAAGGTTTTGAAACGGCAGGGCTGGTTCCTTTCCAGATTAATCCACATTATTTGGATGCCAATCCTGAAGGACATGGTGGCGAAACAAGGGAACAGCGCATCGAAGAATTCATTGAAACTAATCCGGATGTATACGTGGCAGGTTTACGTGAAGGCTCCATGTTGCGCGTTGAAGATCAGCAAATTCGCCTGATTGGAAACCGGACAGCCCGAATTTTCAAAAAAGGAACAATTCCGCTTGAACTTGGACCGAAGGATGATTTCAGTTTTTTGCTCACCAATTCCAACAATAAACTTTGAACATAAAAAAGGCTGAAATCTTTCGAGCCAGCCTTTTTTGTTTTATTCAAGACAGAAGCTTTAAACCACTCCCTGCGAAATCATGGCATCGGCTACTTTAATGAAACCACCAATGTTGGCGCCTTTGACATAGTTAATGTAACCGTCCTTTTCAGTACCATATTTGACACAGGTTTCATGAATGTTGATCATGATTTGGTGCAATCTGGCATCTACTTCTTCACGTGACCAGGGTAAACGCATCGAGTTTTGCGTCATTTCAAGTCCAGATGTTGCTACACCACCGGCATTCGCTGCTTTGCCCGGTCCGTAGAGGATTTTTGCCTCAATAAATACCTCAACAGCCTCAGGAGTTGACGGCATATTGGCACCTTCAGAAACCATAAAGCATCCGTTCTTTAGCAATTCTTCAGCATCTTCCTTGCTGATTTCGTTTTGTGTGGCACAAGGGAAAGCCGCATCACATTTGAGGCCCCAGGGTGTTTGGCCTTCGAAATATTCTACCTTGTATTTGTCGGCGTATTCTTTGATGCGTCCTCTGCGTATATTTTTTAATTCCAAAACAAAAGCCAGTTTTGCTTCGTCGAAACCATCCGGATCGTATACAAATCCATGCGAATCGGACATGGTAACTACTTTTGCACCCATCTGAATCAGTTTTTCAACAGCATATTGCGATACATTGCCTGAACCGGAAACCAAGGTAATTTTTCCCTTTAATTCCTGATCACGTGTTTTCAACATCTGATCGGCAAAGTAAACTGCACCATAACCGGTGGCTTCCGGACGGATCAAACTACCACCCCACTCAATGGCTTTTCCTGTAAGTACTCCTGTAAACTCGTTTCTAATGCGTTTGTATTGTCCATACAGATAACCAATTTCGCGTCCACCAACACCAATATCACCGGCAGGAACATCGGTATTACTGCCAATAAAACGCTGTAGTTCGGTCATAAAGCTTTGGCAAAAACGCATCACTTCGTTGTCCGATTTTCCTTTTGGATCGAAATCCGAACCGCCTTTCCCTCCACCCATAGGAATAGTCGTCAGGCTATTTTTGAATACCTGTTCGAAAGCCAAAAACTTCAGGATACCCAAATTCACTGTTGGATGAAAACGGAGGCCTCCTTTGTATGGGCCAATTGCGCTGTTCATTTGGATGCGGTAACCTCTGTTAATCTGAATTTCTCCGTTATCGTCGACCCAAGGAACGCGGAACATCATCACCCTTTCAGGTTCTACCATTCGTTCCAATACTTTGGCATAATGGTATTTTGGGTTTTCTTCGATAAAAGGCATCAGTGATTCAACCACTTCTTTTACTGCCTGGTGGAATTCAGATTCTCCCGGATTTCTGGCAATTACTTTTGCCATGAACTCGTTTACTCTTACGTTTAAAATATCAGCCATTGTTGATTTATTTAATATGAATAATCTTTCAGGATTGACCGTGTACATTCATTCGGTTAATGAATAACCCAACATCTTCTGATGTCTAAATTAATATCCATTAGCGAGGGTACAGCTTCATGTGGAATAATTACGTGTTTCACGTAAGGGAAGGAAATTCGGAGAATTTAAAGTTCGGAGTGCCTAAAGTATTTACAAAGCAATTAAACTTCAGGCACGTTCTAAATCTCGATGATGTTGTTTTTGATGGCATACTTCACCATATCTACCGTGCTTTTCAGGTTCAGTTTCTGCATGATATGGTTTTTGTGCGATTCTACGGTGCGAACACTGATGAAAAAGCGGTCGGCAATTTCCTGGTTGGTATAACTTTCGCCCCACAATTTCAGGATTTCAATCTGGCGCGAACTTAAATTGCCAATGTCGGCATTCTGATTCTGTTCATCGGCTTTCAGATTCGAAATGTATCGGTTCAGCAATATATGGGTGATCGATTTACTGTAATAATCGTGTCCGTTCCGGAGGGTATAAACTGCTTCAAGCAGGTCGTTCCGATCCGAATCTTTTCCAAGAAACCCCTTTGCTCCGGCCTTGATGGTCTTGAGCACAATGTCTTCGCTGTCGATGACTGAAACTATCAGGATTTTTAACTTGGGACTGCTGATGTTCAGCTGTACGATGAGGTTTAGGTTTCGTACCGAAATGTCGTGCATATTCAGGATCAGCACATGGATCTGTAAGAATTTCAGCTTTTCGGTTAATACATTCCGGTCGTCGCAGGTCAGAATAAGCCTGAAATCTGAAATGCCTGACAAAAGTCCCGAAAGGCCTTCCAAAACCAGTTTGTGTTCATCAAAAATTGCAATATCAATCATATCTTAAATAGTAATTGCTGATGTTTTTAGCCTTCCGTTCATTAAAATAGTCAGCGGTTTTTTAAACTGAATATGCTTAAAAAAATTGGTTTCGTGAATTACTTTCTGACTATTGAGCATTTCCCAGCATACGAAATCAGTTGGTGATGAATGCTGTACCGCAAAATACCCAATGTTCATAGAAGTTACATTGTGGAAAAAATGTGACCCAAGAGACGAATCCAGAGGATATTTGTCGAGGCTCACTTCCACAATCACTTTGGCATTCGAGATCTGTGACCAGTTTACCGGGATCCCGGTAAACCGATCCCTGCTTCCCCATCTGCCAGGTCCAATCAATACATATTGTTTGTTGCTCTTGACCATCATGTTATTCAGGTACTCGATTTCGGCCACCATTTCTATAGTTTTCAGTTTGCTGAATTTAGAGGTATCAATAAAAATGACATCCCTGATTCCTTTGATTTCGCCATTACCCAGACTCGATTTGGTATACAATACCAATTTAGACTGATCAAGTTTATCGATGTTGATATTTTGCAAGATTTGATTGCCAATCAGTGGTTTAAGCTGAAGAAGATAGAAGGTTGGCAGGCCGTTTTTTGTCCGGTCAAGATCGACTGCATACTCAATTTCGACCGGAGAGCCGAATGCTTCTTTAACCGTGTTCAACAATACGCTGATCGTTTCGGCAAGCGGAATATAGTTGTAATTCAGGATATCGGCAAAATTAACAATTCGTGGGCCGTAAGTACTCAGCCCTGGTTCAATTATGTCATTATCGGGATTGTACACCGAAACACAATGATTCAGAGTACCATGTTTTTCAGCCTCACTGATATCCAAAAGCTGAAGAGCTGCCAGCTCCCCGTCCTTCAAAAAATCGATATCTTTTTTCCGGAAATCGAGTGCATAAAACTGTACTTGCGAACTGTTCAGCAAATCTTTGATGCTGTGAATGGAAACCTTGGGGTATTTAGGCGAAAAGCGGAACGATTTCCAGCCATCGACCACGTATGTACCCAAACCAACTGCGGCCACAGCAAATCCTTCATCGGGCTTCATATTGGCAACCGGATAGTAGTTGTATGACTGAGCTACACCACTGATATGAGGATAATAATAATCGCCGAACTGATTACCGACCAGCTCCTGCAATACAACGGACATCTTTTCTTCTTCAATTTTGTGATGAATAACCTTAAAATAGTTTCGGGCCTTCTCCGAAAACATAGAGGCAAAAACCAGTTTGATAGCGATTGAAAGTCGCTGAAGAAATAGTTTTTTATTCAGCTTACTATTTGGAATGATATACGTTTCGAAAACACCGGCAAAAGGCTGTGCAATAGAATCTTCGGAGGAGCTTGAAGATCGCACGGCAATCGGTTTGTCAATTTGCGAAACGAAAACCCTTAGCTTTTTCTGGAGTGAAACAGATAAATGGGACTCAACGAAATGATGTCGTAATTGAGCATACGAAATATTCGGGTCCATGATTTTTTCCAAAAGCTTGTTTCTCGAGATGAAATTCTGAAATTCATTCGACCCGATGATTACTGTTATCGGGGTCAGGATATTGATACGATTGGCCAGAGTCGGAAAATCGAGATTATAAATCAGCGTGTTAATAAATGCCAGGCCACGGCCTTTCCCCCCCAGCGAACCTGCGGAATAGGAAACGATATTCTTTTCGTCGAGGCTCGAAGTTTCATCGAAACTTAAGATTTTTCCTTTTTTCTTTTCTTCCCGATAGTGCTTAATGGTATCCAGAAAAAATTGTCTCGTTTCGCCCATGTTTTTGAACGTAGAGACAGGCACCGGATTGAGTGTCTTTGCCAGTTGAATTTCGCCACGGCCCATTAACCACAATGACAATTGATTCTCAGAAGCATGGAGGAACAACGACTCGTCAGGCACTTCCTTCAGCAAGGTTTCGAACTCGCGCAACGATTTTGCCACACCAACTTTATTACCTTGCTTATCCCTAAAGACAAAATTACCAAATCCCAAATAACTGGTCAGGTATTGCTTCAGGTCGTTCAGTAAAGTTTCTGAATTTTTGTTAATGAACGCTACTTCAAGTTCTCTGGCTATCTTTTCGTTGCGCTTTTCGGATGATTGCAGAATAATCGGAAGCTTGGAAATATGCGACTTTACATATTTGATAAAATTTACTCCTGCATTTTTATCCATTTTTCCACCCCGGTCGAACTCAACATCTGAAATCACACAGAGTAAAAAGTCTTTATATTTATTGAAGATGGAGATGGCTTCTTCAAAATTTCTGGCTAACAGGATTTTGGGTCTCGAACGCATCTTGCAAATTTTGTCCAGCTCGTTTTTCTCCACATCAGGCAACAATTCCTGGACCTGCCCAAAAACAATTTCGTACAAAATCTGGAGGTACTTTGAATAATACAGCGGTGAATCTTCAATCAGCAGAATTACCCGGACAAGCCCGATTTTGGTGTCATTTTCAACATTTACGTTGTCTTCTATTGATTTCACTATAGCAAACAAGATCAGCGAATCGCCATTCCATACAAACAATTTATCGACAGACCGAATCGTGGGTACTAAATCTTCAAAATATTTGATATCGCTTTTTTTGTTCAGAAGCAGATAGATAGGCAGCGATTCGTTTTGTGCCTTGATTTGTTCGCTTAAAATAACAGGCGCTTCACGATCCATGCCAGCCATAAGGATGACCAGATCAAAATGAGTGGTTTCCAGCAAACTGAGCGCCTCCTCTGCCGATGAAACACCAGTTATCCGGGGTACCGAAAAAAGACTGTACTGGAAGGCTTCTCCCATGAATTTCTCGAAGAATGAGTCTTCACTCTCGAGGGTAAACGCATCGTACAAGGTGGCCACAAAAAGAATGTGTTTGATCTTGTACTTCATCATATCGAGATAAACGTACTTATCAATGGCCTGTTGGTTGAAATATAACTGGAGTGGTTTTTTGTTCTTTGTCAGTGAATTTCTGAATTCGTCTGATGGATGAATTTCATGAACAGATATTCCTTTCCGGTGCATGATTTCACGGCCCTTGCAATTGTTTAGATAGCCACTAACAAGCCTGGCGATATTGAGCAACAAATTACGTTCTTCATGCAGAAAAGGCCCTTCATCTTCTTTTGGAAATTGCTTCAGGTAAAAAATTTCGATTGTGCCATTTTTATTGTCGATGGTCACAAAGTTTTCACGTTGTACCCATTCCGTTTCCTTAAAATTCAGGCTGGTGTATATTTTACCTTCAAACCTGATGCGTGAAACCGCAAACTTCGGATATTGCCACGATTTGGGAAGTATCGCGCAGATCTCCTGCATCGTTTCATCGACCGATTTCCCCTGGTCAATAATCAGTGAGGTGTGATTGATGGCTTTCAGTTCTTTTAAACGCTCTGTATTTTCGTGTTGAAGTTTATTCAATACATTGCGGGTAGCAGAGCCGGCAATCAGGTTCGAAAGGTTAACCAGTAAATTCCGCTCTTCTTTCAGGAATGGGCCTTCATCAGCATCTGGAAATTGCTTCAGATAAAATATTTCAACTACCCCTTTTCCCCTTCCGGACGCTTCAAAGCGTTGTGTCATCTTCCAGGGAGTTTCCCTGAACCCGGGACTCAAAAAAACTTTTTTACCGTAAAAGATCCGGGCAACCGTATATTCCGGGAATTGCCATGATTCGGGCAAAAAGGAACAAATTATGGGGAGCGACTCATCAAGCGATTTCACTGTTTGCAGGATCTCTGTTGTTCGGTTGATTCCTTTTAACTCTTTAAGGCGTTCGGCATTTCGGATGAGAAGTTCTTCCAGCGCTTTTTTCGATGCCGTTCCCGAAATTAAAGCAGCAAGATTGTCGATCAGATTTCGTTCTTCAGTTAAAAACGGACCTTCGCAAGCCTCCGGGAATTCGTTCAGGTAATAAATCTCGATAGCCCCTTTGGTTGATTCGGGCGCATCAAATGTTTGCTGTAATTTCCATGAGGTTTTCCTGAAATGGGGACTGGTGAAGTTCTTGTCACCATATTTGATCCGTGCAACGGTTTGCCCCGGATACTGCATGGCTTCAGGCAAAAAAGAACAGACCTCCTGTAATAACTCATCAAACGCAGTACTTTTCCGGAGAATTTCTGCAGTACGGTTGATGCTTTTAAGCTCTTTCTGTCGTTCGCCAATGTCGACAGAAAACCTTTCAAGCTGAATTTTTGAAATGAGACCCACAAGCAGCGGAGCGATCATTTTCAAGGTCGATTCAGCTTCTTCAATGGCCGTTCCGGAGAAATGTGTGATGATTTGATGCGACAAAAACAGCTCGATAAGTCCTTTGTTGCTGTCGGGTAACTGAAAATCATGTTTCACCACAACCGAAGTCTCTTCGAACTGTTGACTTTGAAAGGTTTGCTTGTTGTACGAAATACGCACAAAAACCTCATTTTCAAAGGCGGAAGTTACTGCAATGGCATCACAAACCTGCAGCAACGATTGGTTCAGTTCCTTTCCTATATCTAAAATTTCGATTATCCTGCTTGTTAGATGCTCACGTACAAACAGCATTAATCTTAGTGGTGAATCTGTTTTTACCTCTGACGGATCTGTCTTTTTTTTCATAATTTCCAATTTAATCCTGAGCTGGTACGCTATCTAGTCAGAAGTTACTTCGAAATTAGCACATAAAAAGTTCAGAAGAAACCTGGATGGGGAAAATCGTTCAAAAAAAACATGCACTTTGGATTTCAAACCAGTTTTCCAGCCATCATTTGTTCAACTATTTATGCTGATTAAACCGGAATATTTACTTTGCCTGAAATATTCGATCTGCTTCCCATTTCCAATTCTCCGCTTCCAAACCTCCTGACCATTTCGTCAAAATTCGGATAGTAAGCATTAAAATTGAAACCATCCACGCAAATTTCCTTTCCCGAGCCGCACATTCTTACCCGAAAGATGCCATATATCCCATCTTCGTCGGTTGGGCCCCAAAATAATACGCCTTGTTTCTGAATGTCGTATCTTGATGATTGCGAGAACGTTTGTTTAATAATTTTTGCTGACCCAAAGGCAAAGACCTGATCAATTCGGTTGTCCTTCAAAATCTGCCCCATCACCTGACAAATCGATACATTTTCTTTGCAACTTCCACCTTCATTTATTGTAATCATTTCGTCGGAAACCGCTTTTATCTTTTCTTCAAGCAGGATGTCTTCTTTCGCTTGAGCCGACAGAATTGTAATAATCCGGTTGCCGGCGGAACGCAGCGAAGTCAAAACCGGCAGAAGCAGAACAATGCCTGGCCCACGGGCTACGCATATTACTGTTCCGGAATTTCCGATCAGTACCGGATACCCAAACGGACCATCAATCCCGAAGATCGAGTTTCCCGGATTTAGTTTAGCCAATCTTTTGGCACTATCATCAGTGACATAAACAAAACCGGTGATGGTTTCTTTTTCTTTGTTCGTTTTATATACAGGCAAGGAAATCCCGGGTTCATTTTTTTCAAGCTTGAGAATAACGTATTGTCCCGCTTTTATCTCATTTACTGCGATTGAGGTTCGGACTTCAAATTTCAACAGATTTTCGGAAACTCTTGTATTGCTTATGATTCTGTTCATTGATTTTCGTTTTTTTTGTGGATTTGAAGTTAGATTTAATCAACTTCATAAAAAAAACCGATGACTGAATTAAGTGAATCATGTACGTAAAAAGCGGAATGCTTCTCTGTCCGATCAGTGATTAACCTGAATGATGGAAATGAATACAGTCCGTTATTTCACTGCGGAATCCAGATATTTTCCGGAGATAAACCGGATGGGATACCAGGCGGCCAGAAAGCCGATGCCTGAAACAAGCAGAAAAATAGCGACAAGATCCCAGGTGCGAATCTGTACCGGATAGGCTGAAAAGATGAACGAACCATCATTCCCGGGAATTTTCAGCAATTCGAATTTGATCTGAAGCCAGCAAATCAGAATCCCAAGAATTAAACCAAAAACGGCACCGGCCAGGGATATCATCCAGCCTTCGAACAGAAAAATGGTGCGGATGAGTTTCTGGTTGGCACCCATGCTTTGAAGGATGGCGATATCGGCTTTTTTGTCGATGATCAGCATCGAAAGTGATCCGAGAATATTGAAGGATGCGATAACTAAAATAAAGGCCAGAATGATGAAAATGGCCCACTTTTCGGATTCCATCACTTTATAAAATAGTTCGTGTTGCTCGAATTGTGTTTTGACGACAAACTTTTCGCCCAGTATCCGGGAAATTTCCGGTTTGACTAGTTCTTCCGAAATACCTTCTTTTAATCCGATTTCAACTGCACTCACCTGATTTTCCATCTGAAACAGTTCCTGTGCAAAACCGAACGGCACCAACACGTATTTGGAATCGATTTCCTGTTGATTAGAGAAAATTCCGGAGGCATAAATGGTATTGTGATTAAATGCGGTGGTCAGGCTGGGCCTGCCGCGTGTTCCTTTTTTCAGCGTGTAAATATGAATCGGCTCCGAAAAAGTAAGGCCAACTGACAAATAATAAGCCACCCCCTGACCAACCACTGCATACGGAACCTGATCAGCTTCAAGAAGAAACCGGCCACTGGTAATGCTACTGGAATCAAGTCCTGAAGTTTCGTTGTAATTGACAGGCACACCTTTTATCGTTGCGAAATATTGACGGTCGCCATACCTGAGCAAGGCATCTCCTTCTACGACCGGTGTTACTGTTGAAATTCCGTTTAATTGGCTTATTGCGTTAAAATCGCCATCATTAAAATCAAACGATTTCCCTTTTGCTGCTGTAATTTTCAGATCCGGATCGAAAGAAGAAAAAAGCGATTTGATGGAAAAATCGAGTCCGTTGAAAACCGATAGAATAACTACCAGCGCAAATGTGCCAACAGTTACTCCGGCTACCGAAACTCCGGAAATAATGTTAATTACATTGACCGATTTTTTCGAGATCAGATAACGACGGGCGATATAGAAGGCAGTCTTCAATTTATTTCCAGGCTTTTACAATCAAACCAGTTCCACTTTTATGCTTCATGCCAAGATCGAAAAAGTTCAGGACGATAGCAAATGGATAAACGATGAGGTAATAAAACGGAAGAATCAGGAAAAATAAATTGCTGACTCCCAACATTAAAATAGGATATTTTATCGACAGTTTCCATGAGATTTTACCTGGAGCACCGTATGAATAGCGGGTTTCAACCTTCGAAAAACCAACCGACTTCAGTTTGGTTTCAATCTCGGTCATATTGTATCCGTCGCGCACATGTTCGTCGATAAATCCATGAACACCCCCTTCATGTTCGTGTTCATGTGAGTCCGATCCACCCTGATCGGACGGTGTTGAAATCAGCAGCATGCCGCCTTTTTTCATCGATGCATAAAAATTTCTGAAAACCTGTACATCTTCTTCAATGTGTTCCATCACATCCACCGAAAGAACCAAATCGTATTTTTCATCCTCCTGAAATTGAGTCAGATCGGCCAGCTCAAACTTGACCCTGTCAGATAAACCTGCCTTTTGCATAAACTGGTTACAATCCTCAATTTGTTCGGGTTTGATGTCAACGGCCTGAATCGCTGCATTTGGGAACCATTTTGCCATGCGGTAAGTGTACTGGCCGAAACCGGAACCGGCATCCAGAACGCTTTTAACTTCCGGAGTCGAGCTGGTCCGCCTACGAAGTTCGTTACGGATATGCCATGCCCGAAGCAGAAGTAAGTCGAGTAGTTGATAAAATAGCTTGCGCAAAACCGGGTTCTGGTTAAATACTTTTCCCAGCGAACGTTTTATCGGATCGTATTGCATATTCAAAGCAAAAGTTAAAGGTAAAAAGGCAAAAGTTAAAAGCTAAGCAATCTATTGACGGAATCCGAAATCTTTGATAAATCAAGCGGCGGCTGAGCCTGTCGAAGCCGAAACTAGTCTTCTTTCAGCAACCGGTCGATGTTATCGATGTAATCGAGGCTGTCGTCGATGTGAAAATCGAGCTGGGGAACAATCCGGAGTTGTTTGCCGACTTTTGTTCCGAGCATACCCCTGATTTTAGATTGAACTTTTTTGATTTCCGACAGAATTTCAGTGCCCTTTTCGGAAGGGAAAATACTCAGGTAAACCCGTGCGATTGAAAGATCAGGAGAAACCCGCACATTGGTGACACTGATCAAAACTCCGGAGAATAAATTTCTTCCTTCTTTTTGCAGTATATCAGCCAGGTCCTTCTGTATCAGTCTTGAAATTTTATTTTGTCGTGTCGTTTCCATCGTTTTTGTGTTTGAAAATTAAGCTTCCAAAGGTAGTTAAAATTGTTCGAACATAAGGACGGTCAAATGGTTCCTGAAGAGCTTCAATCGAAGAACTCGTTCGATGATAGATTTCAGCAGGAAAAGTCATCACCGGTTTGATCGCTAAATTTCTGTAAGTTCGCAGACAAATTGAATTTCACAACTGATGGACGCACTTTTTGATTACAGTCTTTGGGGACTTTTCCTTGCCAGTTTTCTGGCAGCAACGGTTGTACCATTCAGTTCCGAAGCCATACTTTCTTATCTGATATTTAATGGCACCGATGTAACTTCGGCAGTTTTGGTAGCAACAGCCGGAAACTGGCTGGGCGGTATGAGCAGTTTTGCCATTGGGTACCTCGGGAAATGGGAATGGATTGAAAAGTACCTCCGCATCAAACGTGAAACCATCGAAAAATGGCATAACCGGCTTTATAAAAGAGGCGCCATCTTTGCTTTTCTATGTTGGGTACCGGGCGTTGGCGATATTTTTGCCGTTGGACTTGGACTATTACGCACCAATATCTGGATTACGGCAATTGCCATGCTTGCCGGTAAATTTTTGCGCTATGTGGTTTGGGCCTGGATCAGTGGATTTATTTTCTAGAAATCTGATTCAAACTTAACAGACAAGAAACAGCAGACTTACCTTTTTCACTTCAGAATAAAACTTCTTCATTTTAAAATATTTTGGCGCATGAAACGTCAACCTGAAATAGATACCCTGAACGAGGTATGTATTTTCCGGATACCAACCAGATAAAACATTTATCTACTAAATTCGGTCATTTACCGGTTAAAAATGTTGCGTGATCAACCTTACTGTTTTATTATCCGGAAATCTTCGGAAAATTTGCGCAAAATATTTAACAATTAATTTCCACTCCGGAAACGTTTCTTGTCGTAAATGTTTCCTTTCTTTGTCCGGAAATTATAATTGAACTTGAATATGCAGAACGAAATAAATTTTGATGATCCTAAACTACAGATGATTCTGGAACAAACGGTGGAATTATTTTCCGAATTCGGGATAAGAAATCTGAATATGGATGACATCAGCCGAAGTTTGGGTATTTCGAAAAAAACCCTTTATCAGTATGTAAAAAGCAAGGAAGATCTGATAGAAAAGCTTTTCTATTATGAAGAAGTGAAATGGAATAATCAATTTTTGAAACTGAAAATTGATGAACTCAATGCGATCGAAATCTTGTTAAAAGCAAGTTTACTGGTATCCGAAGAGATGGGCCGGATGGATCCCAAAACCAAGTTCGAGCTGAGAAAATACTATGCCACTATTTTCGAAAAATTTATAGCTCAAAAGCATATCAACATTTTCAAGCAGATGAGCAAAAACATTCAAAAAGGAATAGCAGAAGGCCTCTATCGAAGCGATGTGAATGTTGAACTCGTGGCAGGTTTGTATGTACGAAACCTGGTAGATATGCACAATAAAGATTACTGTTTCAACGAAACCATCACTTTCGATGAGGTTTTTGAGGTCATGTTCGAAAACCACATACGTGCGATTTCAACTCCTGAAGGCATTGCCTATTTTGAAAAGCGTAAATCAGAATTTACTCACTTGAATAAAAATATTAATAACCTATAATCCTTTCGAAACATGTTCAGAAAACACAAACAAATTCTACTGCTGTTGGCCATGTTCCTTGGTGGAACATTACTTTCAGGAGCACAGGAGACAGTGAAACTCTCCCTTCAGGATGCCCTTGAAATGGCATTGCAGAATAACACCGACATTTTGAATTCGGATCTTGATCTGAAAATTGCTCAAAAGAAAGTCTGGGAAACCATTGCAACGGGACTTCCACAAATTGATGCAAAAGGTACTTATCAGCACATTTTTAAAGTTCCAACTTTGAGTTTTGGTGGTAAAACAACTTTGTCGAATACTGAAGTTCCATGGAGTGATGCGACACAAAGTGGTACGATGAGCTCGGTTACACTCGATTCGGGTGAAAAGATTTACTTAAACAGTGAGGCTGGCACTCCAATTGAACTTGGCGTAAAAAACAATACCACATTTGATTTTACGTTTTCCCAACTGATTTTCAGTGGGTCTTATTTTGTCGGATTACAGGCTACCAAAGTCTATTTCGGTCTGACTAAACAAAATGCAGAAAAAACGAAGATTGATGTTATTGAGACCGTTACAAACACCTATAACATGATTCAACTGGCAGATGAAAGTCGAAAGATTTTGAACCAAAACCTGGAAAACATCAACAAAACGTTGTACGAAGTTTCCGAAATGAACAAGCAGGGGTTTCTTGAAAAAACAGATGTTGATCAACTTGAATTGACTGGCAACACTATAAGGAATGCGATAAACCAGATTGACAGCAATTTAGACATGGCTTATCGTTTACTGAAAATTCAATTGGGAATGGAGGAAACCGTGAAAGTTGAATTAAGTGACATTATAGAGTCGGGCGAATCGCTTACTCAATCGAGCCTCCAATTGATTACAGAGTCATTCAATATTGAGCAAAATATTGACTATCAACTGATACAAACTTCAGAAAAAGTGGCAAAACTCGAGCTTGATCTGGCAAAAACAAGTTTCATGCCTACGATTACAAGCTTTTACAATCACACCGAAAAATTGAATGCCCCAGCTTTCGATTTTACTCCCAAAGATTTAATCGGGTTAAACCTAAGCTTACCTATTTTTAGCAGCGGGCAGCGTTTGTCAGTCGTTTCACAACGACGAATGTCTCTTGAGAAAGCTCAGAACACGAGTAAATTAGTTTCGAGCAGCTTGTCGATGCAAGCCAGTCAGTATCAGAACGACCTGAAACTGAAACTGGAAAAATACCTGAATCAGAAAAAAAGCAAAGAGCTGTCGGACGATATTTATCAACGCACCCTCGAAAAATACAAACTGGGTATGGCTTCGAGCATGGATCTGATGACCAGCCAGAATCAATATCTGACGAATCTGACGAATTATTATCAGAGTATTTATGATTTGCAGGGGTCAAAGTCGAAACTGGAAAAGTTATACAACATCAATCAGAATATTGAAAATAATTAGATCATTTCAATAGATTCATAAACAGAAAAAAATATCTAAATATAAAGACAATGAAAAGGATTATTATTTATTCAACACTGCTTGCTTTTTTGGTTTCGTGTGGCCAAACTAACGACAAAAAAGCCGAGCTTGAGAAGCTGAAAAGCCAACACGAACAATTAGGTATAGAAATCGCGCAACTCGAAACAGAGATCAATCCTTCCGGAGAAGCGACTGATGTAAAATCTATTTCAGTAAAAGTAACACCCTCTGTCGAATGTATATTTAACCATTACATCAAGGTTCAGGGAACGGTTGACGGTGATAAGAATATTGCTGTAAGTCCGCAAATGAATGGAATTGTTACTGCTGTTTATGTGAAAGAAGGAACTACGGTTAAAAAAGGCCAGGTGATGGTTGATTTGGATGACCAGGTCACCAGACAATCTCTTCAGGAAATAAATACACAACTGGAGTTGGCAAGTAGTATTTTCGAAAAACAGAGTGCTCTGTGGGACAAGAAAATCGGAAGTGAAGTTCAGTATTTGCAGGCCAAAGCCAGCAAGGAGTCGTTGGAACAAAGGGTGAAAACAATTAAGGAACAATTGAAAATGTCCAAAATAATTTCGCCAATCAACGGTACAGTTGAGAGTATTCCGCTTCGGGTGGGTCAAATGGCAGCCGCAGGTCAACCGACTTCGACTATCCGTGTAATTAACATGAGCATCGCAAAAATTACTGCTGACGTTTCGGAAACGTATGCAACCCGCATTAAAGACGGAAATTCAGCCTTAGTGAGCTTTCCGGATTTAGGCAAAGAAATTGAGACTAAACTGAATTTCACCAGTCGTTACATTGATCCGACAAACCGCACATTCAAAGTAGAATGTAAAATTTCTTCCAAAGATATTCCGCTGCGCGCCAATATGATTGCCTATCTGAAAATTAAGGATTACACCAATGAAAAAACGTTTTGTCTGCCAGTAAATTATATCCAAAGCGATCAGGAAGGAAAATTCATTTATGTCGCCCAACCAAAAGGCAACGAATTTACTGCTGAAAAAAGAATGATTAAAACGGGTATGGATTACGATGGAATCGTTGAAGTTCTGGAAGGTCTGACTGCCGGTGAAAACATTATCACCGCTGGATTTCAGAACCTGAATCCAGGGGAAATTGTAGTTTTCTAATATCAAAAATGACCAAACATGTCGAAAGAAAACAAGTTTAAAGAATTTTTTGCAACGAGCTGGGCAATCGATAACCGGACAAGTGTTTATGTACTTGCAATCCTGATTTCGGTTCTCGGGATGATGAATTATTATTTAATTCCCAAGGAACAGTTTCCTCAGGTAATCATTCCATATATCGTTGTCAACACAGCATATCCGGGTACATCTCCGGAAGACATCGAAAACCTGGTAACCCGTCCGATCGAAAAACAATTGAAATCCATTTCGGATGTCAAGAAAATAACCAGTAATTCAGTTCCTGATTTTTCTTCCATCATTGTTGAATTTGATCCGGATCTATCCATCGAAACAGCCAAGCAAAGGGTACGCGATGCTGTCGATAAATCGAAAAGTGATCTTCCAACAGATTTGCCTTCAGAACCAGATATTATGGACATCGATATTTCCGCCATGCCGGTAATGTACCTTAATATTTCAGGAAATTTTGATCTGGTAAAACTCAAGCATTATGCTGAAATAGCTCAGGACCGGATTGAAGCTCTGAAGGAAATAACCCGTGTTGATATTGTTGGAGCACTCGACCGCGAAATACAGGTAAATGCCGATATTTTCAAAATGGAGGCGGCCAAGGTTACATTTAGCGATATTGAACGTGCCGTTGCCATGGAAAACATGACCATTTCGGGTGGAAACCTCACCAACAATGGTGTTCGGAATACGGTCCGCATTAAAGGTCAGTTCAAGGATGTTGAAACTTTGAGAAACATTGTTGTTCATTCATCAAGTGGTGCTTTCGTAAAATTAAGCGATATTGCTGATGTAGTTGATGGCTTTGAGGAACAGGAAAGTTTTGCTCGTCTGGACGGTAAAAATGTAATAACCCTGAACGTTATTAAAAAGAACGGTGCAAACCTTTTGGATGCTTCGGATCAGATTGTGCAAATTGTTGATGAACTGAAGGAACGCCAGTTTCCGAAAGGAATGGAGGTAACCATTACCGGAGATCAAAGTCTTCATACCCGAAATACACTGGAAGAACTTAACAATACAATCATCATCGGATTTATTCTGGTAACCATTGTACTGATGTTTTTCATGGGCGTTACCAATGCGTTCTTCGTTGGTTTATCGGTTCCACTCTCCATTTTCGTGGCCTACCTGATTATTCCAAGTCTGGGCTACACCATGAACATGATCGTGATGTTTGCCTTCATTTTTGCCCTCGGAATTGTGGTTGACGATGCCATTGTGGTAATCGAAAATACTCACCGTCTGCACAAATTCAATCCTGATATTAATATTGCTGCCAAGAAAGCTGCTGGTGAAGTATTTCTTCCGATTTTATCCGGAACATTAACTACGCTGGCGCCGTTCTTCCCATTGGCATTCTGGCCTGGAATCGTAGGTCAGTTCATGCATTATTTGCCCGTCACGCTGATAATCACGCTCTTTGCATCGCTCTTTGTGGCCTATGTATTTAATCCGGTATTCGCGGTTTCGTTTATGAAACATGAATACGATGCTGATTTTCAGAAAGGCAGTGGCTGGAAAAGGATAAGGACTATTATTATTGTAATGCTTGTATTTGCTGCCATTTTCTATCTGACGAAAGTTTATGGATTGGCCAACTTACTGGTATTTGGCGTTCTTATGATACTTTTATTCCATTTTGTGATCAAAGGAATGATCACAACCTTTCAGGAAAAGACCTGGCCATGGGTTATGTCGGTTTATGAAAGGCAGCTGCGAATGATTCTAAAAGGTGCTCGTCCGATTTGGATTCTTGGCGGAATGATTGGACTATTCATCCTCACCATCTTCATTACCGGAGCAGTAAAACCAACAGTTTTATTTTTCCCGGAAGGCGAACCCAACAACATTTACGTGTACATTAAAATGCCGGGAGGAACTGATCAGACGGTAACTGATAGTGTGACCCGAATTGCTGAAGAACGTGTTTATAAAACGATTGGCCGGAATAACCCTGATGTTGAATCCATTATTTCGAACGTAACCATTGGTGCGGAGGAAGAAGGTTTTACCACAACCGGAACTCCATTTAACCGTGGAAAAGTTTCGATCAATTTTGTTGAGAGTAAACTCCGTACAACCGGAATTTCATCAACAGAATACCTGGAATTACTCCGTAAAGAATTAGGCAATATTGCCGGTGCAGAAATTACGGTAGATAAAAACAGCATGGGCCCGCCAACCGGGAAACCAATTAATATTGAAGTAACCAGCGAGAATCTGGAAGAGCTGGTTGTGGATGCCTATGCTTTTCGCGATTATCTGGATTCATTAAATATTCCGGGAATTGAAGAATTGAAAACCGATTTCGAGATGAGTTCTCCGGAAATTATTGTTCAAATTGACCGCGATCGCGCTCAGCGTTTAGGTCTTTCAACCGGACAAATAGGACTGGAGATTCGAACCGCACTTTATGGGAAAGAAATTTCGAAATTAAAACAGGACGAGGATGAATATCCAATTATGCTTCGTTACGCCGAAGTAACGCGTGACAACATTAATTCACTGGTGAATCTGCTGATTACATACCGCGACATGAATTCCGGACAATTGCGCAGTATTCCGCTTTCAACTGTGGCAAAGATTGATTATACGACTTCTTATGCCGGAATAAAACGACTGAACCAAAAGCGCATCATTACAATTTATTCCAATGTGCTTTCAGGATATTCAGCCAACGATATTGTCCCGGTAATTAAACGTGAAGCGAAGAAATTTGCCTTACACCAGGAAACAGGTATCAAATTAACCGGAGAACAGGAAGATCAGGAAGAAACTGCTACCTTCCTGATGAAGGCCATGGTAATTGCATTGGGTGCAATTTTCTTTATCCTGATTACTCAGTTTGGATCGGTGAGTAAATCGCTGATTATTTTAAGTGAGGTTATTTTCAGTATCATCGGTGTTCTGCTGGGCGTAATGATCTTCCACATGGATTTGGTGATCATGATGACCGGATTGGGAGTTGTGGCGTTGGGAGGTATCGTCGTCCGAAACGGAATATTGATTGTTGAATTTATCGATTCCAAGAAAGCGGAAGGAATACCAACCCGGCGCGCGATTATCGAAGGAGGTAAAACCCGTATGACACCGGTAATTCTTACCGCGACTGCTACCATGCTTGGTTTGGTTCCGTTGGCTGTTGGGATGAACATCAACTTCACAACCATGTTTACCGAACTGAATCCACATATTTATTTTGGTGGTGATAATGTTGCTTTCTGGGGACCATTGGCCTGGTCAATCATCTTCGGATTAAGTTTCGCGACCTTCTTAACCCTGATGTTTGTTCCCGCTTTGTATGAGCTCGATTACACCATCAAGTTAAAAATGGCTAAACGCAAAAATCTAAAAAGGATTAAAAAATTGAATAAATAGAGAATTGAAATACTAGAAACTGAAACAGGCTGAGTTCGTAAGAATTCAGCCTGTTTTGTCTTGTGAGTGTTGCGGTTTTTTACCACGATTAATGATAACTGAGATTAAAAATCTCAGCTTCCGTATTTATTTCTTTTCCTTTGGTCGGTACAAACCTTCATGGGTTTCTTTAATGAGGTCAATCAATGGAATATTTTTCGGACATCGACTGAGATCAATCTTTTTCAAACTTTCTTCAGTTGGAAAATTGCCGGGAAACCAATGGTCTTTCTCCTGAAACATGTTGTACCGGTATAGTCCGAAGTCTTTCATATCGTAGCATTTCCAGAGTGTGCGGAAACGAAGGATTTCAGGAATGTTGAGGCCTGACGGGTCGTTGATCATACAATGTCCGTCGAAATCGGCATATGAATCGAGCAGTTTTTGTCCGTCAAGATCATGTTTGATTTTAGCATCTTCCGGAGATAATGGTGTGGAAGCCGGAAAAATGCCATTAATATGGTCGAACTGTACAGTTACCGGAAGTCCAAAAGTTAGGGTATGAATGGCAGGATGGCTGAGGCAAAAACGGGCATTCCATTGAATCGGGTGAAGTGGTGAGGTTAATTCCGTCAGTTTTTGCGGCGGATTAAACAATTGACCACCTTTATCGTTGGGCGAAATAATAAATACGCCCATGTCTTTCGTTTCAGCCAAATCGATGGCAGCTTTGTTTCGCTGGAAAAAATAGTAATAATGCAGGTTCACAAAGTCAAACAGATCGGTTTCAATGGCCTTAATAATTACTTCCAGTGGCGCGTGCGTGCTGAAACCCACATGCCCGATAATTCCTTCTTCTTTCATTTTCAGCAACTCTTCAACCGGACCACCTTTGGCACAAGCCTTTTCCAACAACTCAAAAGTGTTGACCCCGTGCCAGGCATAAAAATCAAAATAATCTGTTTTTAGTGCTTTTAGCTGTTTGGTAACCAGTTCACGGGTTTCTTCTGCTGTATTCGGACTTCCTTTGGTCATTAGAAAGTACGAATCGCGTTTCAGTTTCAGCTCATCATTCAAGACACGTCCGTAGGCATGTTCGCTTTTGCCGTATCCGTAAGCCGTTTCGATTAAATTAATGCCTTGTGCCAAAGCTTTTTCAACGGTATCGCGACATTGATCGAGTGTATCCTGAGGAATCATTTCGCGGGGTTCGACTCCGGTATGTTTAAAACGCATTCCCCCCAACGTAACGACACTCACCATTTTATTGGTTTTGCCAAAGCGGCGATATTCCATTTTGGGGCGATATAAGGTTAAATTTTTGAAATCCATAATTCGTATTTGAAAAGAATCGGTGAAAGTAGAAAATCTAAAAAATCAATCATCATGAATCAATTCTTTGGCCAGCAAAGTTCACACGCAATTAACTATGGCGTATTCTATTTATTGGCATGATTTTTCAGGTTTAATAACCAAAAGTGAAAGAAAGGGTTCAGGAGAGCAATGTCAAGGAATTGAAAAAGTACAAAGGAAAAGTTATTTCATCTGTTTATATTTTTCACTCAAAGGTTTCTTTTGTTTTTGTTACGAGTTTCGGGTTACGGGTTTCGATATCGCGTAACTCGCAACCCGAAACGCTTATATAATCATCCTCTTGTGTGTTAAGATATTGTTCTTGTCATGGATGTTTCATGTGTTTATTCAGAAGAAAAGCTTCTGCTATAATTAAATCGGTTGGATTGGTAATTTTGATGTTTTCGTGGTTTCCGTCAACCAGGTGAATGGAAAAACCAGCTTTTTCAACTACCGATGCATCATCAGTAAAGCAAGAATCGAAGGATTGCAGATAGGCTTCCCTGATTTGATTTGTTCGGAATGTTTGCGGAGTTTGCACACTAAAAAAAAGACTTCGGTCAACCGAAATATTTTTAGTACCATCCAGTTTTCGCAGAGATTCGCATACTGGTAAAACCGGGATAGCATTACCGTTTTTTTGAGCAGTATCGAAGCATCTGCCGAGCGTTTCCCTACTGACCAACGGCCTGACGCCATCGTGTAGAAAAATGATACCTTCACCCTTAATCCGGCTTAATCCATTTTCAACCGAATGAAACCGGGTTTCGCCTCCCGACACAATCTGGTGAGGGATAGAAAATGAATGTTTCAGGCACAATCCGGCCCAGTATTTCTGCTGCGTTTCCGGAAGAACTAAAATCAGATCACAATTCGGATCGAACTCATAAAATACCTGAATAGTGTGCATCAGCACAGGTATTCCGCACAAATCCAAAAACTGCTTCGGAATTTCGGTGCCCATCCGGCTGCCAGATCCCCCGGCAACAATTAGTACAAACTTTTTCATAGCTAAAAACGTTGATAACAAAAGTACAATTTCGAAGCAATTTCAGCTGTATTTCGGCTTTGATTTAAGAATAAGGAAAAGATTTGCAGTTCAAATTCCGGAAAGATGTATCTTATGCCGAATAGAATGTTTAAAATTTAATCATCATGGAACAAGTACTGAATTTTTTAGCTGAACTAAAGAAAAATAACAACAAGGAATGGTTTGATCAAAACCGCGAATGGTATCAGGAAAGCCGTAAAAAAATATTATTCCTGACAGAGCTGATCAATCACGAAATTGCAAAGTTCGATCCGGAAATCGGCGTTCAGGATCCTAAAAACTGCGTATTCAGAATTTTTAGAGATGTTCGGTTTTCGAACGATAAAACACCCTATAAAATCAATATGGGAAGTTTTATTGCCAAAGATGGCCGAAAAAGCATCAGCCCTGGCTATTATCTGCACATTGAGCCAGGAGGTTCATTTGTTGGCGGTGGCTCTTACTGCCCGCCACCCGATGCTTTAAAGGCATTCAGAACTGAAATATTTGACAATCCGGAAGAATTCAAAAATCTGATTTATAGCGAATCTTTCATCAGGTTATATCCGGAATTATACGACGACAAGCTGAAAACTGCCCCAAAAGGATTCCCGAAGGATTTTCCGGATATTGATTTACTGAAATATAAATCCTTCGCTTTTGGATCAACCATTGCCGATTCGGTCGTAACCAGCGATGCTTTTGTTGCGAAAGTTGTGGCTGGCATGAAGGAATTATACCCGGTAAACCGTTTTTTGTACGCGGCACTTAATAAATGGCTGTAAATCTTCGTATAAAAAACAGACTGTTTCATTTGCCCAATTGAACCTTTCGTGTAAAAAATCGATTACTTCGCAAATAAGCATAAAAAATGGGGTTACCTATGACTGAAAAAATGGATTAATATCTAAATGAGTATCTCTTCTCATTCATCCACCAAAAATTCTATAACAAAAGAAAAACCGGACATCTAAATGTCCGGTTCTTTTAGTTTAAAGCCGATTATTTCCGAATATTTGATGTCAAATCCGTTCTTCGTTCAGAATAGAACTGAGACTATCATTTGAATACACTGATTCTTCATCACTTATTTTTGAACTGACTCCGTTAGATTTTGCTGAATTGGAAGTTTAATTTTCACAATAGCTTCAAGCAAAGTCTTATCAATGTTTTTGATAATTGGGTAAAATCCTTCTTCTCCGATAATATTTCTGGCGATGTAAGCTTTAATCTGATAACCAATAATTTCGGATGAAATTTTCAGATCAGAATGACTCGCTTTCACTCCTTTTTTCTCAGCAAAAGCTACAAACGATTTCAAAATATCAGTTTTCTGAAAATGTTTTTCAAATTCAGCGGCATCGGTCAATTTCGAAAGCTCTTTCCGGTTCGAATCGGCATAATCCAATGCATACTGATATACCAGTCCTTTCTGAGTGATTTTCGAATAAAAATTGGAATATCCCACCGTATCTGCCGGAATGAAAAAATCTGGCATAATTCCTCCGCCACCGTATACAATCCGGCCCGACAAAGTATGGTATTTCAATGTATCGGAGTAGTGTATGCTGTCTTTCTCCTCAAATTCACCGTGAATAGCACGTTCCATGATATCTTTATAATATTCATCATTCCCGTTTTCATACGACTTTTGGATGCATCTGCCACTTGGAGTGTAATAACGGGCAACAGTCAGACGCACAGCACTGCCATCATTAAACGGTATTTGTTCCTGAACCAGGCCTTTCCCGAAGGAGCGACGCCCGATGATCCAACCCCGGTCATTATCCTGAATGGCTCCGGCAAATATTTCACTGGCTGATGCCGAAAAATCATCAATTAAAACCACGATTCTTTTATCGCGGTATGCACCTCTGCTGTCGGCCTGATAGGTCTTCCGTGCCTGCGAATTGCCTTCCGTATAAACAATCAGTTCTCCTTTATCCAAAAACTCATTCACCATCCGGATAACGGCATTCAGGTAACCTCCAGGATTTCCCCGCAGATCAACAATCACATTCTTCATGCCCTGCTGATCAAGTTTTTTTAAGCCATCCTTAAATTCCTCATAAGTTTTTTCACCAAACCGGCTTACCTTAATATATCCGGTAACCTGATCAATCATATAGCTGATATCAACACTGTAAATTGGGATATCGCCACGCGTAATTTCGAAAGGAATCAGTTCGTTAAATCCTTTACGCTTGACTCCGACATTTACAATTGTACCTTTTTCGCCCCGAAGTTTCGAAAGTACTTTCTCGTTTTTCAGGCCTTTGCCTGCAAGCAAAGTATCGTTTACAGTAACGATACGGTCGCCCGGCATAACGCCAAGTTTAGACGATGGCCCACCTGAAATCACATCGACAACCATAACGGTATCATTCTGAATTGAAAACTGAACACCGATACCTCCAAAATTCCCCCGCATTTCTTCTTCCACGCCAACCATATCTTTTGCAGGAATATAGGATGTATGAGGATCGAGATTTTTAAGCAGTTCCGGAATGGTTTTTTCAATCAGGGTATCCATCGAAATTGAATCAACATATGCATTCTGAACTAAATCCATAATCGCATCCAGTTTGTTGACCCGGGACATCGAAGTAAGGTTATTCCCTGAGTTTCTGGTCAGTTTGTTTCCGATTAAAATACCGGTAACCAATGCTATCGCAAGTAGAACCGGAATATAAACTGAGAATTTCGTGTTTTTCATTGACTTATTTTTGAGTTCAAAATCCGGTTTTTAAAATTGAACAACTTTGCTCGGAATCCGGAATGGTTAATGATTAATTTAGTGTATGAAGCTTAAACCTAGAGTCTACTTCGAAAAGCATGTTTAGCCACAAAGACCCAAAGGCACGAAAAAAAACCTTAATAAAATTGAATTCTTCTTTACCATTTATCTTTGATTATCAGCAATTTAATATGCTTATTTTTTTGTGTCTTAGAGTCTTTGTGGCTAATAATCTTTTTTTTCTTATTGCCGTAGTGGCAAATAGACTTTTCAGAGTGGGCTCAACCTATTCAAGTTCAACCTGAACAACTTCAATATATGCCTTTTTCAACAGCTTAATACCATCATCATGATGGTAATTATCGAAAAAAACCACCCTTTTTATACCTGCCTGAATAATCAGTTTCGAACATTCCAGACACGGTGAAGAGGTTACATACAGAGTAGCTCCATCGCTGCTGTTGTTTGACTTGGCCACTTTGGTAATTGCATTGGCTTCTGCGTGTAAAACATACGGGAAGGTACTGTTGTTTTCGTCTTCGCAATTATTTTCAAATCCTGAAGGTGTTCCGTTGTAACCATCTGAAATAATCATTTTATCCTTAACCAGAAGTGCTCCTACCTGTCGCCGCTTACAGTATGAATTTTGAGCCCAGACAAGAGCCATTTTCAAGTATCTCTGATCGAGTAAAAATTGTTTATTCTGAATACTATTATTTTCCATGGCGTTCAATGATTTATTCTCATTTGGGTGATACTGCAAATATGATACTTGAATCGTAAACCGACAAAAGTAATGATTGATGTGTATTTATTGTACCTGACACATTACAAAAAACGTCCATCAGAGTATAAGATGGACGTTTTTTATATCAATTTTGGAGTTTATCAGATTTTTATGAATTTCATAACCACATTTAAAAGATCTTTCGATTTGATTGGTTTTGCCAAATAATCATCACAACCCGAATCCAAAGCTTTTTCGCGGTCGTCAGACATGGCAAATGCTGTTTGAGCAACAATCGGGAGTTGAGGATATTTCTTTTTCAAAATCTGGGTAGCTTCATAGCCATTCATCTCAGGCATCTGTAAATCCATCAAAACCAAATCAATAGCATGACCGCCGTCACAAATTTCAATCGCTTCGATTCCGTTTTTCGCCCAAAAAATGGTAGCATTCAATTTGCTGAGAACAGCCTTTAAATAAAGAAAATTGGACTCTACATCTTCTGCAATAAGTATGTTTGGAGAATTATTTTTGTTCATCTGTAAGAATGATTGATGTTTACTTCTAAAACAATTCAAATATATTGAAACAATCGTTGAATAACTATTCTTTGAACGAATAATTCGAAATTCAACAAATTCAGGATATTGATCATTATTCACAAAAAAGACCACTGAAAATCAGTAGCCTTTGTACCCGGAGTGGGTACTCAACCACCTAAAAAGAGAAATCAAGAGCATATAAATTCCTTATTTTATTGGACTTTAAGCATATATCGGTTATTTAACATTCTCTTGTACTACCCTTGTTTTGTTGTTATTTGTTACTATTTTGTTACTCGCTATTGTTTTGTACCTCTTTTGTTACTAAATTTGAAACCAACAACATAACAAGAGACAAAATGGGTACACAAACTAAAAAGAAGATCAGAAAAGGCACAAAGAAGAATAATGTTGTCTTAAGAGAGAAGATTTTAACCTCTGGAAACATTAGCTTATACCTTGATATTTACCGTGATGGGGCAAGGTCTTATGAGTTTTTAAAGCTTTATATAATTGGCAAAGCCCGGACACCCATTGAAACACAAACCAACAAAGAAACCTTAGAACTCGCTGAAGATATCAGAACCAAGAGGGAAAGTGAATTGAATCATTCTGCACATGGCTTTATTGCACCCACAAAGCAAAAGACGCTTTATCTGGCTTATGCAGAAAACTACCAAAACAACTACACTAAGAAAGATGTGAGAATGATTAAAGGTGCAACAGAACGCTTCAAAAGTTTCCTGTCGGATAAGATGCCGGGTGTAAATATCAAAACCTTAAAGCTATCCCAAATTGACAAATTAATGATGGTTAGCTTTGTTGAATATCTCACAGAAAACAGCACCGGAGAAGGAGGACAAAGCTATTTTAAACGCTTTAAAAAAGTATTAAAAAGTGCAGTTGACAATGAACTGATAAGCAAAAGCCCGGCCAATGGTGTAGAGTATAAAGCCCCGGAAGGATTGAGAAAAGACATATTGAGCAATGATGAAATTGCATTGTTAGCCAAAACGCCAATTCAAAACCCAAACATTAGAAAAGCCTTTATTTTAAGTTGCTGCACCGGATTGAGATGGTGTGACGTGAAAGATTTAAAGTATTCTGATATTGACTTTGCAAGCGATAAAATTAAAATTAACCAACAGAAAACCGGAAAGCCTGTAATTATCGACCTCAACAGTACTGCAAAAAAAATGATTGGTGAACCGGGAGAGCCTAAAGCATTGGTCTATGAATTACCCACTTTTGAAGGATGTGTTAAAACGGTTAAAGCATGGGTTAAAAGGGCAAAGATTGAAAAACATATTACTTGGCATTGTGCCAGACATAGCTTTGCAGTTAATTTATTGACTAGTACAGAGAAACCCGACATTAAAACAGTTGCCAGCACATTAGGACATTCAGGGTTGTATCATGTTGAGAAATACACACGGGTTGTGGATGAACTCAAAAAGAAAGCCGTTAACGCTTTACCGGATTATGAGCTATAAATAAGGAGTTAGATACTGAAATAACACTGCATAAATGGAAGAAAAACCGAAAAACACTGACGATCAAGACATATTTGATGAAGCATCTATTGAAATTGAAAATATGGAAAGCCATGTTGATTTTCCATCTGATGATGTTGTTGATATTGTTAACAGAATACTGGCATTACCCATTAATATGGATTATATTGAAAATATGACTTTTAAGTGCTTATTTCATCCGAGAAGTATACCAGTCATTCAATCCAAAAGTATACCATTTTAATTAAATAAAAAAGGTAGTACTCTTCTGATCGGGGTACCCCGATCAGAAGAGTACTGGCGCTCGGATTTTG